>Ga0209709_10000171_pt1 | contig 63013 bp, 67 predicted proteins | sample ArcticOcean_MG_C_2_FD_187435 | JGI IMG/M metagenome (GOLD analysis project Ga0209709, IMG submission 187435) | Marine microbial communities from western Arctic Ocean - ArcticOcean_MG_CB4_136 (SPAdes) (version 2) | ecosystem: Environmental > Aquatic > Marine > Oceanic | place: Arctic Ocean... | reverse complement strand
TTTAGTTTTTTTTGTTTTTTTTTTTTTTTTTGTAATTTTTTTTTCCGGAATTTTTTCTAATATTTTTTCATATTGTAGGTAGGGACCAAATCTTCCATTTTTGAGGTATATATCATTACCATTTTCATGCTTTCCAATGAATTTGGGCTCTGCTAATTGAGATTGTGCTGCTGCTTTAGCCTTAGACAAGGGTCTTGTAAATTTACATTCTGGGTAATTAGAGCAGCCAATAAAAGCACCTCCTCTAAAACTATTTTTTAAACTTAAAGTGCCTGACTCACATAATTGACATTTTCTTATTACTTTTCCTTCAGTATCTTTATCAAATATTAGCGTTCCCAAACTGTCGTTTAACAAATCTAATACCTCTCTTGTTCTCTTTTCTTTTACTTTTAGAACATTATTGTTAAAATCTTTCCAAAACATTTCTAAAACTTTTATCCAACTTTCTTTTCCAGTTGTAATCTCGTCTAATTGATCTTCTAATTCTGCTGTAAAATTATAATCAACATACTTAGAAAATAATTTTTCTAAAAAAGCAGAAATTAATTTTCCACGATCAGTAGGAAAAAACCTTTTATTTAAAATTTCAGCATAGCCACGGTTAGCAATTGTTGAAATTATACTCGCATACGTTGATGGTCGACCTATACCAAGTTCTTCTAATTTTTTTACAAGACTTGCTTCAGAATATCTTGGCGGTGGCTGCGTAAAATGCTGCTCGTCTATAAGCGACTCAATATTAATTGGTCCTTTAGACATTTCAGGTAAAATAGCCTCATCGTCATCTTTGTTTGGATTAGGAAAAATTTTTAAAAATCCATCAAATTTTAATACAGAGCCACTAGTTTTACAGGTAGTGTTATCGTCATTAGATGTAATTGTAATTGTATTACGATCAAATTTAGCAGTTTCCATTTGAGAAGATAAAGCTCTGCTCCAAATTAAATTATAAAGTTTTTGTTGATCTGTACTTAAATATTTTTTAACTGAATCTGGCGTTCTACCAACATCGGTAGGTCTTATAGCTTCATGAGCTTCTTGAGCATTTTTAGCTTTTTTTCCAGAATAATTTAAAGGGTTTTCAGGAAGATATTCTTTACCATAATTATTTTTTATAAATTCCCTAAAGTCTGAAATTGCATCAGTTGATAGATTTGTGCCATCTGTTCTCATATAGGTTATCAAACCTATTGTTTCACCGTCAATTTCAATGCCTTGATATAATTTTTGAGCAATTTGCATTGTTCTAGAAGCTCCAAACCCCAGTCTACTTGATGCCACTTGCTGCAAGGTAGATGTCGTAAACGGACCTGATGGGTTTCTACTTACCACCTTGGAGGAAATATCGCTTATATTAAATTTTTTATCTTTAATATTTTTAATTGCCTTATCTATTTCAACTTTATTTCTAAAAGAAAATTTTTCTATTTTTTCTCCATTAAGCTGAAATATACTTGCTGTAATTGAGCTTTTTTTATCATCTTGAAAATCAATACTTAACGTCCAAAATTCTTCAGGGTCAAAAGACTCGATTTGATGTTCTCGTTCCGTTACTAGTTTCAATGCTACAGACTGCACTCTTCCAGCTGATTTTGATCCTGGCAATTTTGTCCATAAGATAGGTGAAATATTAAATCCAACCAAATAATCTAGTGCTCTTCTAGCCATATAAGCGTCAACTAATAATTGTTCAATTTTTCTCGGATTATCAATGCCATGAGTAACAGCTTTTTTTGTTATTTCATTAAACACAACTCTTTCAACTTCTTTATCTTTTAATAGGTTTTTTTCATTTAAATATTCTTTTAGATGCCAAGCTATCGCCTCACCTTCGCGATCAGGGTCAGTTGCTAGAATTATTTTAGAAGATTCTTTAGCAGCATCGGTAATTTCTTTTAAATATTTTTTGGAAAAACTATCAACTTCCCATTCCATTTTAAAATTATTTTCTGGATCAACAGACCCATTTTTAGATGGAAGATCTCTAATGTGACCATAGCTAGCTAAAACAATATAGTCATCACCCAGATATTTATTTATAGTTTTAGCTTTAGCTGGACTCTCAACTATGACTAGATTCATAATTTAATAAACTACTCAAAAGAGTCTGATAGTCAAATTAATAAATTTTTGTCTTACTTTCATCTTTATTTTTCAGACGTTTGACGTTTTCTCTATGGGTATAAAATATTAAAATAAACATTATTATAAAAAATGTTGAATTTTCATTATCAAAAGATATTAAATAAATTGGTATTATTAAGCTAGCAACAAGTGATGATAGAGATGAATATTTTGAGATCAAAAATGTAGTCAACCAACCTATAATGAATATAAATCCATAGATTAAATTTATAGAAAAAAGTATCCCAATATAAGTGGCAACTCCTTTGCCTCCTTTAAATTTTAACCAAACAGGAAAAACATGACCCAAAAATGTACATAACGAAGCAATAAATATATAATCAGGGTGATTAAATTTTACGTATAACACGGGTAATATAGCCTTTGAAATATCTAGTGCTAATGTAGAGTAACCTAGTAATTTGTTACCAGTTCTTAAAGTATTTGTAGCACCAATATTTCCTGATCCTATATTTCTAATATCTTGTTTTAAAAATATTTTTGTTAGAATAAAGCCAAAAGGTATTGAGCCCAGCAGATATGAGCTTAAAGTAATGGTTAAATATTCCATTTTTATAACTTAAATAATTCTTTACCTTTTACAAATGTATTTAAGACTTTACCTTGGAGTTTTTTGTCTTCAATTGAGGTGTTTTTAGACTTTGATACAAGTTTATCTTTTTTAACAACCCATGGCTTGTCAATATCTACAATACAGAAATCAGCATCATTTCCAATTGAAAGGTTTCCCTTATTTATCTTTAGTATTTTTGCAGGACTTGAGGTTAATGCTTTAATGATAGTTTCTAGTTTTACAGAACCGTTGTGATGTAATTCCAAACTAAGAGATAACAAAGTTTCTATACCAGATGCACCAGTTGAAGCTTGAGCAAAAGTTAATCTTTTTTGTTCTTCATCTTCTGGTTTATGATCTGAAACAATAACATCTATTGTTTCATCTTTTAAACCTTGAACTAGTGATATTCTATCTTCTTCTGTTCTTAGTGGTGGAGAAAGTTTTAAGAAAGTTTTAAAATCTCCTATGTCATTTTCATTTAATGATAAGTTGTTAATTGAAACTCCTGTTGTAAATTTTACTTTTTCTTTTCTTTCTCTAATTATATCGACTGATTTTGCTGCTGATATTTGTGATATGTGGTACCTACATTTGATATTTTCTAATAATGTTAAATCTCTTTCAATTATTATTCTTTCAGCGACAGCAGGTATTCCAGATAAGCCAAGTTTTGTTGCCATAATTCCAGAGTTAATCATGCCATTTTTTGATAAATCGTAATCTTCAGCATGCTGCATGATTAGTGTTCCTAAGTCTTTAGCTGAATTCATTATACGTGACATTAATCTAGTATTCTGGATAGTTTTTATACCATCGGTAAATCCAATAATCCCTCTACTTTGTAGTAGTCCAAATTCAGTCATACTTGTACCCTCAATATTTTTAGTCAGTGCGGCACTTGGAAAAACATTAATCTTAGATTTGTCTCTTCCGCGTCTTTTTAAAAAATCTACTATTGAAACGTTATCTATAATAGGATCTGTGTTAGGCATGGTTACTACTGAAGTAACTCCACCAGCAAGAGCAGCATTACTTAAAGTTCTAAAATTTTCTTTATATTCGTAACCTGGTTCACCTGCAAAAACACGCATATCAACTATGCCTGGAAATATATGTTTATTTTTTAAATCTATTATTTTTTCTCTTGAGGGAATATTGTTGGTGTTAACCTTTTTACCGATAGCTTCAATTAATCCATCCTCACCAATTATTAAACCCCCATTCTCATTCATAGAATTATGAGGGTCAACTATGTATGCATTTATAAAATATTTTTTTTTCATTTATTTACAAAATATTTTTAAACAAGCCATTCTTACTGCGACCCCAAGTTCGACCTGTTCTTTAATTACGCTTCTATTAATGTCATCTGCTAATTTTGTGTCTATTTCAATTCCTCTATTCATAGGACCAGGATGCATAATTAAAGCATCTTCTTTCGCATGAGATAGCTTTTCTGGTGTTAACCCGTAATATTCGTAATACTCTCTGTTTGAAGATAGGAACGAGCTAGTCATTCTCTCATTTTGTAATCTTAACATCATTACAATGTCACAGTCTTTTAATCCTTTTTTCATATCAGTAAATGTATTAACACCAAATTTTTCTATTTCTTTTGGCATTAAGTTTGATGGGGCAATAATATTAACTTCAGCACCTAACATGTTAAGTAAGTAGATATTAGATCTGGCAACACGGGAATGTGTAATGTCTCCGCAAATCGCTATTCTTAAACCTTCAATTTTTTCTTTTCGATTAATTATAGTTAAAGCATCTAGAAGTGCTTGAGTAGGGTGTTCACGACTCCCGTCACCAGCATTTAGTACTGCACAATTTACTTTTTGAGATAAAAGATTACATGCGCCCGAGTCTTGATGTCGTATTACAATAATGTCAGGGTGCATGGCATTTAAAGTCATTGCTGTGTCGATAAGTGTTTCCCCTTTTTTAACTGCAGAGTTTGCCATGTTCATCGACATTACATCTGCACCAAGCCTCTTACCTGCAAGTTCAAATGAACTTTGGGTTCTTGTAGAGGGTTCAAAAAATAAGTTAATTTGAGTTTTTCCATTTAAAACATTTAATCTTTTATTTTTACTTTGGTTAAGTTTAATAAATGTTTTAGCTTCATCTAGAATTAAGTTAACATCGTTAATGGATAGATCTTGAATACCAAGGAGATGTTTTTGAGAAATTTTAATAGCTTTATTTGTTTTGATTGCCATTAAAATTAACTCTATAACTATTAACCAATACTATGGCAAGTGTTAATTATTCAAAAAGTCTATTGCACCCTGTAAAATAAAGGCTGCAGCATTTTGATCAATAGTTTTAACCCTTTTGGATACATTTACATCAAGCAAACTTGAGAGATTAAAAGCACCAACTGTTGATAATCTTTCATCCCATAGTATTACAGGTAGCTCAATTGATTTAGAAATATTTGATGCAACAGCATTAACAGACTGAGCAGATCTACCTAATGAACCATCCATATTAATAGGGTTGCCAATAATGATGCCACCAATGTTATTTTCTTTGATAATTGTTTTAAGTTGCTCAATAAGCTCATTTGTGTTGGTTTTATTTATAGTCTTAAAAGGTGTGGCTATTGATTGTTTTTCATCACAGATTGAGACACCAATTTTTTTTGATCCCAAGTCTAAACCAATAAATCGTACTTTATTTGAGTGTTTTATTTTAAAATCTTCAATTGTGATCATATTGTATATTTTATACTTAAGTGGTAGTTTGCCGTCATATTTAATTACCACATGACTATTGATCTTAAAACAATAAAGCACATATCTAAATTATCAAGAATCTCAGTTGATGATGAAAAAGCTAAAAAATTAGCTGGGGACATGAACTCTATATTTGATTTTATTGAAAAATTGAATGAACTCGACACTAGTAATGTTGAGCCTTTAACATCAGTTGCTGAAACAACATTAAAATTAAGAGTAGATGAAGTTAAAACTGGAAATATTAGAGAGCAAGTTTTAAAAAATTCTCCAGATGAAAATGAAGATTTTTTTGTCGTTCCAAGGGTAGTTGAATAATGTCAGACATCACTTCACTTACTTTAACTGATTTAATTAGAAATATTAAAGATAAGAAAATTTCGTCTGAAGAAGCCACTAGAGCTTTTATTGATAGGGGGGGGAAATCTAGAGACTTAAATGTTTATATTACAGAAGATTTTTCTAGGGCACTGGAAAAAGCAAAAAGTTTTGATCAAAAACCAAACTTTGATTTAAAGCTTCCAGGGATACCAATGGCTGTTAAAGATCTATTTTGTACCAACGGATTAAAGACTACAGCTGGTAGTAAAATTTTAAGTAATTTTATTCCACCCTACGAGTCTACTGTTACGCAAAATATTTGGAATGAAGGAGCAATTTTACTTGGTAAATTAAATTGTGATGAGTTTGCGATGGGTTCATCTAATGAAACAAGTTTTTTTGGAAATGTCCAAAGTCCAATTGATAAAAATTTGGTACCTGGTGGATCGTCAGGAGGGTCTGCATCAGCCCTAGCAGCCAATTTAACACCAATTACCATTGGAACCGATACAGGAGGATCTATTAGACAACCTGCATCATTTACGGGCACAGTAGGTTTAAAGCCAACTTATGGTAGCTGTTCAAGATATGGTATTGTTGCTTTTGCTTCATCATTAGATCAAGCAGGACCCATGTCTAAAAATGTAAAAGATTGTGCTCTACTTCAGGAAATTATCAGCACATATGACGAGAAAGATTCAACGTCAATTGATTTTAAAAGAAATGCATACAGCAAAGAATTAACCAACAATATTAAAGGTAAAAAAATTGGAATTCCAAAAGAATATAGAGTTGAAGGAATGCCAAAAGAAATCGAGGATCTTTGGACTAAAGGTATTGAGTATGTAAAAGACTGTGGTGCAGAAATAGTCGAAATTTCATTACCACATACAAACTATGCTTTACCTGCTTATTATATAGTGGCACCCGCTGAGGCTTCTTCAAACCTAGCAAGATATGACGGTGTTAAATATGGATTTAGATCTAAGGGTGAAAACTTAATTGATATGTATGAAAAAACTAGATCTGAAGGTTTTGGTGAAGAAGTTCAAAGAAGAATAATGATTGGTACATATGTCTTATCATCAGGTTATTATGATGCTTATTATTTAAAGGCTCAAAAAGTTAGAAAATTAATTAAAAATGATTTTGATGAAACTTATAAAAAAGTTGATGCAATATTAACTCCGTCGACGCCAAGTGCTGCATTTAAAATTGGTGAAAAAACTAATGATCCAGTTTCTATGTATTTAAATGATATATTTACAGTCCCAGTGAACTTAGCAGGATTACCAGCTATTTCTATACCAGCTGGAGTGGATGCCAAAGGTTATCCATTAGGTTTACAAATCATTGGTAAAGCTTTTGACGAACAAAATATTTTAAACATTGCTTATGCAATGGAAGAAAAAATTGAGTTTAAAAATAAAATTACTGACTGGTGGATTAAATAAATGACAAAAGATAGTTCAGAATATTTAATCGAAAGATATGACAATATTTATGAGGTTGTCATTGGACTTGAAGTTCATGCTCAAGTCACTTCAAACTCAAAGTTATTTTCATCTTCATCAACAACTTTTGGTGCAGAACCTAATACTCAAGTTAGTTTGGTCGATGCTGCTTTTCCTGGAATGCTTCCAGTGATTAATGAATATTGTGTAAAACAAGCAATCAAAACTGGTATAGGTTTAAAAGCACAAATAAATAAAAGATCTGTGTTTGATAGAAAAAACTATTTTTATGCAGACCTTCCTCAAGGTTATCAAATTTCACAATTTAAATTTCCAATAGTAGGAGAGGGTACTGTTATACTTGATATGGAAAACGGCCCTAAAGAAGTTGGTATTGAAAGATTACATTTAGAGCAAGATGCTGGAAAAAGTATTCATGATATGGATCCACAAAATACATTAGTTGATTTAAATAGATCGGGTGTAGCATTAATGGAAATTGTTAGTAAACCTGACATGAGAACTCCTGATGAAGTAAGTGCTTATGTGAAAAAACTACGATCAATTATGCGATATTTAGGGACATGTGATGGAAATATGCAGGAGGGATCCTTAAGAGCAGATGTTAATATTTCAGTTCGTATTAAGGGTTCTGATGTACTTGGAACACGTTGTGAGATTAAAAACGTAAATTCAATTAAATTTATGCAAATGGCTATTGATTATGAAGCTAATAGACAAGTTGATTTAATTGAAGAGGGTAAAACGATTGACCAAGAAACAAGATTGTTTGACACTAAAAAAAATGAAACAAGATCTATGAGATCTAAAGAAGATGCTCATGATTATAGATATTTTCCAGATCCAGATTTATTGCCATTAGAGGTAACAGGCGAGTTTATTGAAAAACTTAAGTTAGATATTCCAGAACTACCAGACGAAAAGAAGAAAAGATTTATTGATAAATTTAAAGTGTCTCCTTATGAAGCAACAATATTAGTGTCCGACATGGACACAGCAAAATATTTTGAAGAGGTAGTTGCAAAGATGGGTAAGAACTTAGATATAAAGTTAGCCGTTAACTGGATTACAGGTGAATTGTTTGCAGTTTTAAATAATAAAAATTTGGAAATATCTCAAAGCCCAATAAGTGCAAAAAATTTAGCAAAATTAATAAATCTAATTAAGAATGGAACAATTTCTGGAAAAATAGCTAAAACTATATTTGAGTTAATGATGGATGGAGACAAAGATCCGCAAATAATTGTTGAAGAAAAGGGATTAAAACAACAGAGTGACCCTAAAGCATTGGAGGCTCTAATAGATAAAATCATCAATGATAACAGGGAAAAAGCCATTGAATATAAGCAAGGTAAAGAAAAGCTCTTTGGTTTTTTTGTCGGACAAGCTATGAAAGCTTCAAGTGGTAAAGCTAATCCTCAATTAATTAATGAGATATTAAAGAAGAAACTTTAATGCCATGGGTAAGAACCTTGAAATTACTGAAAGCCTTCAAAAATACATAAATAATTTTAGTTTAAAGTTAAATCCTATTCAGCAAGAAATAATAGATTATAATAATACACTTGGAAATGAAAAGAGAATGCAAGTAGCGACATCCCAATGTCACTTCCTTCATTTAATTATTAAAACATCTAATATTAAACATGTACTTGAGATTGGAACCTTTACTGGTTTAAGTGCTTTATCAATAGCACTAGCTTTACCTGATGATGGTAAACTTATAGCACTAGATAAAAATGAAGAGACTAGCAAAGTTGCAATAGATTTTTTTAAAAAAGCTAATTTGCATGATAAAGTTCAAACAATGATTAAGCCCGCATTAGATAGTTTAGATGAATTAAAGAATAGTAAATTTGATATGGTTTTCATTGATGCTGATAAAATGAATTATAAAGAGTATTATGAAAGATCTTTTAACCTATTGGATAAAGGTGGATTGATTATTATAGACAATGTTTTGTGGCATGGAGAAGTTGCTGATGATAATAACATTGATCAATTTACATTGAATATCAGGGATTTTAATACTCACGTTGCCCATGATAAAAGGGTAGAACAAATTATAGTACCTTTAGGCGATGGTATGACTGTTTGCAGAGTTTTATAATGTTTGAAGTATTTGGTTTTTATAAATTTAAAAAACTTACCTCATTAAAGAATAATAAGATTTTACTTCATGATTTTTTAGTTAAAAAAAATATTAGAGGAACTGTTATCATTGCCAAAGAAGGAGTTAATGCAACAATATCTGGAAAAGCTGCTGATTTAAAATTAGCAATTAGCAAGATTAAAAAAATATTAGATTTTAAAAAGTTTGATGGCAAAAATTCTTCTAAAAGTAAATTTCAACCTTTTCACAAAGTTAAAATTAAGATAAAAAAAGAAGTAGTTCCAATGGGTCTTACATTAACTTCAAAAAATAAAAAAGATAACCACATAGATCCAAAAAAATGGAATAAACTTATTTCAGATAAAGAAACATTAGTACTAGACTCGAGAAAACCATTTGAATATGAAGTTGGTACTTTTAAAAAATCAATTAACCCTGATGTTGTTAACTTTAGAGAATTTCCAAAATATTTAAATAAACTAGATAAGAAAAAACCCATCGCAATGTTTTGTACTGGTGGAATTAGATGTGAAAAAGCTTCTGTTTTTTTAGAGAAAAAAGGCTTTAAAAATGTTTTTCAGTTAAAAGGTGGAATTCTTAACTATTTAAAGAATGTTAAAAAAAATGAGAGTTTATGGAGTGGTGAATGCTTTGTTTTTGATAACAGAGTCAGTGTTAAGCACGGGTTGATAACTGGTACCTATTCAATGTGCAGTGGTTGCAGAAAGCCTGTTTCACCTAAAGGTAAGAAATCTAAAAAATATGAAGAAGGTGTTTCATGTATTAATTGCCATGATAATTTAACACAAATTCAAAAGGGTAGGTTTCGCATGAGGCAGAAACAGATAACTCTTGCTAAAAAGAGTGGATCAAAGCATATATTCCAAAAAGAATTTAAATAGGAAAAAAATTGTCAAAAGCTATAAATTTAACCAAAGATCCAATTTGGAAACTATTAAGAAGAGTAACCATACCTGCTAGTGTTGGTTCGTTATTTCAAACATTTTATAATCTAGTCGATACTTGGTTCGCTGGGAGAATTTCTGCTGAAGCTATTGGCGCAATTGCAAAATCATTTCCTATATATTTTGTAATAATTGCTGTTGGTGTTGGTATTGGTGCTGCAACTAATTCATGTATTGGTAATTTATTAGGAGCAAAAAAAAATAACAAAGCTTCATTATTTATCGCACAATCTTTAATATTTGCACTGATTACCTCTATTGTTGTCACCTTGTTTGGATTAAATGCATCTGATTTTCTTTTATCTGTGCTGGGTTCTGATGCGGCTGGTATAGCTTTAACAAGAGAATATTTGGATATAATTTTTTACGGCACTTTCATTGTAATGATTCAAATCTCTTTAAATGGAGCCTTGAATGCACAGGGAGACACTAAGAGTTATAGAAATGTCTTAATATTTAGTTTCTTTTTAAACATATTTTTAAATCCATTATTTATTTGGGGGTATGGAATTGTTCCAGCTTTTGGAATTGGTGGTCTTGCCATAGCAACTGTAATTGCTCAATCAGTAGGTACATTTTATTTAGCTTATAAAATTAACTCATGTAAATTGAAAAAATATTTATCCATTAAATGCTTTATTCCTAAATTGATATTATTAAAAGAGTTGTTCACACAAGCAATACCCATAATGTTTAGTATGTTATTTATTGGTGTGGGTATTTTTAATATTTTATATTTTATTGGTCAATTTGGTGATCTTGCTACAGCTGGTTATGGAGCAGCATTAAGAGTAGAGCAAGTTTTTTTGTTACCTGTTATTGGATTAAACACCGCAGTACTTTCTATTGGTGGGCAAAATTTTGGTGCTAAAAATTATGATCGTATAAGAGAACTTTATACTAAGGCTTTATTTTTTGGATCTTCATTTATGGCTGTTGCAGGTTTGGTATTATTTTTTGGTGCAGAATTTTTTGTGTCACAATTTACAGATAACCAAGAAGCTATATTTCATGGCGCTATATATTTAAAAATAGCAGCATTAATTGCACCTGTTTATCCAGTTTTCTTTATTACTACAGCTGTTTTTCAAGCACTTAAGAAACCAATTTATAGTCTTTATTTAAGTGTTTTAAGATTGTCAGCGTTACCTTTTTTGTCTCTTTGGTATGTAATTAATATTAGAGGTGGAGATTACTCAGATATATTTTACACTATAATGGCAACCAATTGGTTTATAGGTATTGTAGTAATCATATTTATTGGTTACTTTTTAAATAATGTTTTCAAACAAAAAAAAAGTCATTTTAGTTATTAGTATTTCTTCACTAATATTTTTCTTAATTTTTAATCAAGTCAAATCACAAGAACTTAGAGTTATAGATGGTGACACAATCAATCTTGATGGTGAAAAGATTAGATTTACTGGAATAGATACACCTGAGTTAAAACAAACTTGCATCAAAGAAGGTGTTAAGGATCCTTGTGGTGTTACAGCAAAGAAAATTCTTATTGAAAAAATTGCCAATAATAAAGTTGAATGTATTAATGAAGGAAAGGACCAATATAAAAGAATTTTAGCTGAGTGCTTTGTAAATGATAAAAGTTTGTCAAGCTATCTAGTCAGAAGTGGTTATGCTTTTGCCTACCGAAAATATTCTAAAAAATTCATTAAAGATGAGGATTATGCACGATTAAATAAAATAGGGATGTGGTCTATGAATTTTGAATACCCTTGGGATTTTAGAAGAAACAATTAATTATTAGAGTCTTGTTTTAACTTTCTTTCTAATTTTCTTACAAAAAAAGAAACAATTAATATCAGAATTAAGTACTCTAGTATTAAGAAAGTGTAAATTTCTAATGGCCGATAAGTTGAAACAACTAGTTCATTAGCTTTTCTGGTTAAATCACCAATACCAATAATTGAAACTAGTGAAGACATTTTTAATACATAAACAAACTGATTACCTAACGCTGGTAAGATATTTTTAATTGCTTGTGGGAGTATTACCAATCTTAATCTTTTAAAAAAATTTAAACCTAATGAGCTCCCAGCTTCCCATTGCGCTTTCTTAATTGAGTTAATTCCTGCTCTAAAAATTTCAGCTTGAAAAGCGCTTTCACTTATTGCTAAAGCGATTATTCCAGATACGAATGGACTAAAGCTGATACCAGTCATTATAGGTAAACCATAATAAATCCACAAGATTAAAACTAATAATGGTATAGCTCTTACGATTTCAACATAACTTATATTGATATAAGTTAAAAACTTACTTTTAGCTAAAGATGGTATCGCAATAATAAAGCCCAATATCATTGAAATAATTATAGATACTACTGAAATAAATATAGTTGTAGTTAAACCACTCAACAGAAATTTTATATTAGTTAATCCCTCAACGTTATTGGGAGATACAACAAACCAACCTAGCTCTTGGCCACTACACGATGTAAGTGGTAAAATTAAAAGTAAAAAAAATATATTTTTCACTTCTAAACTTATAGAGAGTTAAAAAAAAATATCTAATCGATTATAGGCTTTTTAAATTATATTTAGATAACAGACTTTTGAAAAAACCAGAGGTTTTTTTAGTTTCAATCCATTTGTTAACATAATCATTCCAAATTTTGTCATTTTTACCCACCATCATAGCCAAGAAAGCTGGATTTTTTTCTCCATCAGGAACGATAGCTAATTGAGGATACTTAATTACTAATTTATTTGCTTCAGTTGAGCTCGTTATATTTCCATCAGCTCTTCCAGCAAGAACTTCTTGAAAATCTCTAGCTGGAGCTTCAACAGATTGTAGTTTTGATTTTGGAAAAAATTCTTTTGCTTTTTCCTCTTGTGAAGTTCCTAGTGTTGTCGCAATTGTAACATTCTTGTTATTTAAAGATTTCCATGTTGAATATTTTTTCAAATTTTTTTTAAGCACTACCGGTACAGTCCCATATTTATAATAAGTGTTAGTAAATCCAGCAACTTCTGCTCTCTTAGCAGTTTTTGTTACACTTGTTGAAATATCGTATCTTCCAGAAGTAATTCCCGAAACAATTGTTTTCCATTCAGTTGGCACGAAAGTAACCTTTACACCCATATCTTTTGCTAATTCTCTCATCACATCAATATCAAATCCCACATATTTGTTGGTGGCAGGATCTTTCAGTGTCATCGGATCCCAATCACCTGTAGTTCCAACTTTTAATTCACCTGAAGATAAAATTTTATTTAGACTTGATTCAGCATGAGCTGAAAATGGTAATAAAAGCAGTAAAGCAGTAATTATAAATTTTTTCATTTTAAAATAGTACCTTTTTTAAGTTTGTTTTAAAAAACTTATATCTAAATGATGATTAAATGCCCTTATAACCTTGACGCACTATCATTAACCCAGGACATCAAATGCTCAGAAAAAGACCTTCTAACAAACAAATTTACCTCATTATCCTTGTGATTATGGATAATTACATCAATCTTAAGTAGAATTGTTTGAGTTACAGACCCTTTTTTATACTGAAAATCATTAAAATTAAAAGGTGATCCATTTTGAAATAATTGATAAATTTTATTGCCTTTGAGATTAATCATCACAAATTGATCTGTGACATCCGTAATCGCTCCAAGATCTAATTTAGATATATTTTTATTTAATAGCTTTTCTGTACTATAATCATTTGAAGTTTCATCGCAGGGTTCATTAGAAAAAATCATCCATTCATCAGGACTTAACCAGAGAGCTGTTAAATTTGCACTTTGAGAGGAAGTGTTAGCTTCAGTTGGCAAAAGTATACTTAATGATTTACCCACTGAAGATATAAAATCTCTTTTTTTACCTCTTATGATTAATTTCATGATTGGCTTGACCTCTTTTATTTGCAGGTCTTGAAATGACTTTTGTTCAGGTAGCACCTGATTATAGTTAAGCATTTAATCTTTTGTTCTCCTTATCTAAAAAAACTGGATCAGTCACAGTTACATTTATTGTTTTTTTTTCCATTGGGATAATTAATTTTTGACCCATCATATTTTTTCCACTCCTTATTACGGCAAGCGCAATAGATTTTTTAAGATTAGGGCTATAATAACTTGATGTGACATGACCAATCATTTCAACAGGTGATTTATTTATATCGGCAACTATTTGAGCTCCTTCTTCTAATACTTCAGTAGGATTTTCAGTAATTAATCCAACCAACTGCTTTCTATCTTCTCTAATTGTGTCTGATCGATACAAAGATCGCTTTCCGACAAAATCATATTTTTTTTTACTCACAATCCAATCCATCTGTAAATCAATTGGTGTCATGGTTCCGTCTGTATCCTGTCCAACTATTATAAAACCTTTTTCTGCTCTTAGTAGATGCATAGTCTCTGTCCCATAAGGTGTGATATCAAAATTATTTCCTGCTACCATACATTTTTCCCACATAGATTTACCATAATTAGCTTGAATGTTAATTTCATAACTTTGTTCACCGGTAAAACTTATTCTCATAACCCTGCAATTTATCTTACCAATTTTTGCTTCTTTAAAAGACATGTGTGGAAAATTTTCATCTGAAAAATCTAAATCAGGAATAACACTTGAAACAATTTTTTTACTGTTAGGTCCACATACACTAACTGTTGCAAAGTGATCGGTAACAGATGTTAAATAAACATCTAACTCAGGCCATTCAGTTTGGAGATAATCCTCTAATTTGCCCATAACATTAGCCGCCCCACCAGTGGTTGTTGTCATTATATAGTGGTTTTCGCTTAAACGAGTAGTAACACCGTCATCATAAACCATACCATCTTCATTAAGCATTAACCCATAACGACATTTACCTATAGCTAGTTTTGACCAGGCATTTGTATAAACACGATTTAAAAATTCAGAAGCATCAGTTCCTTGAATGTCAATTTTGCCGAGTGTAGACGCATCTAATATACCAGCACTCTCTCTTGCAGCTTTACTTTCTCTCTGAACTGCTTGGTACATATTTTCATTTTCTTTTGGATAATACCATGCTCTCTTCCATTGACCTACGTTTTCAAACTCTGCTTTGTTATTTACATGCCAATCGTGTAACGGGGTTTTTCTAAATATATCAAAATAATCCCCAACATTTCTACCAACTATAGTTCCAAAAGTTAAAGGAGTGTATGGTGGTCTAAATGTTGTTGTACCAAGTTCACCCATTTTAGCACCAGCAGTTTCAGAAATTATACCTAACGCATGCATATTACCTAATTTTCCTTGGTCAGTTCCCATTCCAGTTGTTGTGTATCTTTTTACATGTTCAATAGATCTAAAACCTTCTCTTAATGCTAGTTTTATATCTTTTGCTGTAGCATCATTTTGATAGTCAACAAAAGGTTTTGTTTTTCCCAGAACTTTATCAGAAGGAAGTAACCAAATATTTCTTTTCGATTTGTTATTAGAAGATAGAACTTGAAGATCATCATATTCAAAGTCCTTAACATTTAAAAATTTTTTTAGAGACTTCGGTACATTTTTAATAATTTCGTCTAACAATAAATCACCATTACATGCGCCGATACTAATTTGCTCTAAAGTATTTGTGTTTGGTATAAATACTTGATCATCTTCTCTAAACTTTAATTTACCCCCTGACTGAGTAAACAAATGGACAGTTGGTGTCCATCCACCAGAAATACCTAAACAATCACAATATAAATTAGTTTTAGGACCAACAACGCTTTGCCCATCTATTGAGAGTTTCATTATTGAAACTTTATTTATTCTTTTATATCCCGAGGTATCAACTATAGTAAAACCTTTAAAAATTTTAACATTACTCTTTTCTACTTCATAAAGCAATTTAGAGTCCAATTGCTCTCTATTATCAATTATTGCTTCAACTTTTATCCCTCTTTGAATTAAGCTTATAGCAGTTTCATAAGCGCTATCATTATTTGTTAAAAGTACAATCCTTTCTCCACAAGCAACTCCAAATAAATCGGTATATTTTTTAATTGCCGAAGATAACAAAATACCTGGACGATCATTATTGTTAAAAATTAAAGGTCTTTCTATGGACCCAGTGGCATTAATAACTTTTTTTGCCCTTATCTTTAACAGCTTATGTCTTGTCTTATTTTTTCTTTGTTCAATTGGCAAATGATCAGTGAGATTTTCACGTGCTAATAAAAAATTATAACCATGAAATGCTGCAACGCTTGTTCTAGTTTTTATTTCTAAATTTTCTATTTTTTTTATTTTATTAATTTCTTTTTCAAGCCATGACCCTGATGTTTGATTATCTATTTTAAAATATTCTGAGTTCTGATAAATTTCTGATCCACCAAGGTTTGGCTTCTCATCTACCAAAAGTGTTTTTAATCCATTTTTAGCAGCAGTTTTAGCTGCCATAATTCCTGAAATACCCGCTCCAATTACCAAAACATCACAATGAATATATCTATGCTCATAAATATCTGGATCTGGCTTTGTAGGAGATTTACCTAACCCGGCAGATTTCCTAATAAAATATTCATATTTTTCCCAAAAACTAGCAGGCCACATAAAAGTTTTATAATAAAAGCCTGCTGGTAGCAGGGGAGATAAAAGATTGTTTATTGCCCCAATATCAAAATTAACATTTGGCCAACAGTTTTGGCTTGAAGCTTCTAAACCTTCATATATTTCTACCTCAGTAGCCCTTACGTTTGGTTCTGTTCTAGAAGAATTATTATGAAGTTGAACAATTGCATTTGGCTCTTCTGAACCAGCAGTCATAATACCTCTTGGCCTGTGGTACTTAAAACTCCTAGCTACTAAATGGACACCATTAACTAGAAGGGCTGATGCAAGAGTATCGCCTTTAAAACCATGGTATGTAGTACCATTGAATTTAAATGAAATTCTATACGTCTCATCAATTAACTTACTAGTCTTAACTCTTAAATTATTTTTCATTAATTATTCTATTGGAGGTTTATCACCCATTTTATAAACTGCTTTAATCTCATCATTTAATGTATCACGAGCCATATTAAACCATTTTCTACATCCGTGAGCATGGTTCCATCTTTCGAATTGAATTCCTTTGATGTTTTTTCTCGTAAACAAATACTCTGCCCATTCGTCATCGCTTAGTTCAGTCGGTTGTCTTGGTCTAATTATATGAGCTTCACCGCCTGCTTTAAACTCACTTTGATCTCGTTCACCACAGAAAGGACAATTAATTATAAACATTAGTGTGCTACCGCAGCTGCACCATGTTCATCAACTAGGTCACCGCTTACAAATCTGTTAATATTAAAAGATGCATTAAGTTTATGGGGTTCATCATTAGCAATTGTGTGTGCAAATAAATCACCTGAGCCTGGTGTCGCTTTAAATCCACCAGTTCCCCAGCCACAATTAAAATAAAGACCTTTAATAGAAGTTTTGCTTAAAATAGGACTTGCATCAGGACAAATGTCTACAATTCCTCCCCATTGTCTTAACATTCTCATTCGACTAAATATTGGATAAAGTTCTAAGATAGCATTTAAAGTTCCTTCAACAATATCATGGCTTCCTTTTTGAGAGTAGGAAATATAATCATCTGTACCAGCACCAATTACAAGTTCACCTTTATCTGATTGACTAAGGTAAGCATGAACAGCATTAGACATTACAACAGTATCAATAATTGGTTTAACAGGTTCAGAAACTAAAGCTTGGAGTGGTTTACTTTCTAACGGAAGTTTTAGTCCAGCCATATTAGCTAATACACTTGAATGACCAGCTGCGACTACCCCAATTTTTTTTGTTTTAATGAATCCCTTGGTAGTTTCTAATCCCTCAACAGTATCCCCGTTTCTTTTTATTCCTTTAACTTCACAATTTTGAATAATATCCACACCCATTTCATCAGCACCTCTTGCATAGCCCCAAGCAACCGCATCATGTCTTGCTGTACCAGCTCTTCTTTGTAAAGTACCTCCTAACACAGGATACCTAATATCAGGTGATGTATTAATAATTGGACAAAATTCTTTAACTTCTTCAGTCGATAAATAAACAGCATCAATACCATTCAATCTATTAGCATGTGTGCGTCTTTTTAAATCCCTAACGTCTTGTAGATTATGAGCTAAGTTCATAACACCACGTTGACTAAACATTACATTATAATTTAGTTCTTGTGATAAACCTTCCCAAATTTTTAATGCATGATCGTAAAGACCAGCGCTAGCATCCCATAAATAATTAGACCTAATAATTGTCGTATTTCTTCCAGTGTTCCCTCCACCAATCCATCCTTTTTCTACTACAGCAATATTTGTCATACCATGTTTTTTAGCCAAGTAATAAGCTGTAGCCAAACCATGACCACCACCACCGACTATAACAGCATCATATTCTTTTTTAGGAACTGGATCTCTCCATGCTCTTCCCCAATTTTCATGATATGAAAAAGCATTCTTGATAAGAGAAAATATTGAATATTTATTTTTCATTGAATTCTGAATAATTACTTTATTAATATTGAATATTCAATACAATCAAACGCGTTATAAATGGAAGCGTGGGTGAGTTGGCTTAAACCAGTAGTTTGCTAAATTGCCGTAGGGGTAACTCTACCGTGGGTTCGAATCCCACCGCTTCCGCCATCAAATTATGATAAAAAAGTCCCTAATAATTTCACTTTTTCTAATAATAATTTTTATTTGGAAAGACTATAAAAAGATAGATTTTTATTACGTTAACCAAAATAAAATTACATATGGCTACTCAAATCTAAATAATAAATTTCTTAAAAAGATTCATAAATACCTTAATAAGCAATATGAGGATTTTTTAGTTAAAAATTTTTATAAACATAAAGATTATTGGATTTTAGAAGATGAGAAAATTAGAAAATCTCAAAATGAAACCAAATATTACAATAATAAAGGTAAATTTAATTCTAGCTTAGATAAATATTCAAATAACTTATCAAATTGGCATCGAAGTCATGGCAACAATACATCGAATAGATTTTCATCATTAAGTCAAATTAATTCATTAAATGCTAAAAATTTGAAATTAGCTTGGGTATTCAAACATGATGGGTTTAAGTCAGACATTCAAGCTAATCCAATTGTAAATAATGGTGTTATCTTTACTCCTATTAGCGGAGGTTTTGTAGCTGCTATTAAAGCAGACACTGGTGAATTAATTTGGAAATCAAAACAGTATGGTTATTTTAGTGCTAGAAGGGGATTGGTATATTGGGATGATAATAAATCCTTAGAACCAAGATTGTATTTTTCTAATAGAGAAAAATTAATTTGCCTTAATGCATTAACTGGAGAGGAAATAAAATCTTTTGGTGGAGATGGGAAGATTAGAACTGGTTTAAATGTATTAACGCCTGTAATTAATAATAGAAATAACGAAATTATAATTGCAACATGGGATAGATCTGTTTCCCTTTGGTGAATATGAAGAACTATCTTCTGAAGTTTATGACTTGATATCAGGTAAAACTAAATGGAAATTTAGATACTACCCAAAAAAAAATATAAGAGTTGGTGGTAAGAAGTATAATAACTCAGGAGCAAATCCTTGGGGAGGAATAAGTTTTGACGAAAAAAGACAGACACTTTTTATAACCACAGGTAATCCTCACGCTTATTTTGATGGCACGTTAAGACCGGGCAATAACATTGGAGCCAGTAGTATTATTGCTATAGATATTAAAAATAAGAAAAAACTTTGGACTTTTCAAGAAACACCTCATGATATTTGGAATTCAGATTTACCTGCTCCACCAATCTTAACATCAATAAAAATTAATAACAAATTTGTGGATGTTGTAGTTAATCCCACCAAACGCGCCAACACGTTGATCTTAGATAGAGTATCAGGAGAACCTATATTCAGTTATAGATATAGAAAAGCTCCTGTTTCAAAAATCAAAGGTGAAAAAACTAGTGTATATCAACCTGATTTAAATATTCCCACTCCATTTGGGAAAAATATATTTAAAGAAAGTGATTTTTGGTCCTACGATGAAAATTTTTTAGTTGAGATTAAAAAAAAATACAAAAATTATAATTATGGATTTTATGCAACTCATGAATTAGGTAAAAAAAATTTACAATATAATCAGTCTGGTGGCGCAGAGTGGATGGGTGCCTCGGTTGATCATGTTAACCAAATTATGTACGTTACTGCTAATAATATTCCTTATGAAACAGAATTAGAGATTGATAATGAAAATTCATTGATACCAACTTATACAAGTTTTCATGAAAGAGCTTTAGATAGAAATGGATTTCCTATTACAGAGCCACCCTGGGGAACTATTACTGCAATGGATTTAAATACCGGTTCTATTATTTGGCAAAAATGGGGGTAGATATAACAGGTACTGAAAATTTTGGTGGTGTTACAGGAACAGAAGGAAATGTACTTTTTGCTACTGGAACTTTAGATAAAAAATTTTATGTTTTTGATGCAGAAAATGGAAAAAAACTTTTCTCACATCAACTAGAATATATAGGATCATCTCCACCAACAACTTTTTCTTATAATAAAAAACAATATATAATTGTGCATTCTACAGGTGGAAGAACTCTTGGCGTTGGCTATCCTGAATTAGTAGAAAATGGAAATTTAATTTATGCCTTCACATTAAATTAGAATAGGGGATCATCTTTAAAAAAATCTTTCATTTTAATAGGTCTTTGTTCCAGTATATACCTATACACGTTATAATTTTCTAAAACCCTTTGAACATAATTTCTAGTTTCTCGAAATTTAATTAGTTCAATCCAGTCTACATAGTCTATTTGTTTTGTTTGAGGGTTCTTATTAATTTTTTTCCAATATTTAACTCTATTGGGTCCTGCATTATATGCGGCTATAGCAAACGGATATGCGCCATCATAATTTAATATTAAACCAGCAATATAATGAGATCCTAAATTAATATTATATTCTGGGTCCGAAGTTAATCTAGATCTTACGTATGGTAGTTTAGCTTGTTTTGAGACAAGTTTGGCAGTGTAGGGCATTAACTGCATTAACCCTTGTGCTCCTGCATGGCTATTTGCACTTAAATCAAATTCACTTTCTTGTCTTATTATTGATAAGATAAAGGCGCTTTCTGGTATTTTTCTTCCATTAATATTTTTTGGAGTGCCCATTATTGGATAGTTGTATTTGTTGTGAAATCTTTTTTCATAAGAGGCAAATTTAGAAATTTGAATCGCAAAATCAAAACGTTCAATGTTTGTTGCAAGTTCAGCTGCTAGAACTTCGCTGCCATTTTCAATATTATCATTAGCTAAATGTCTAAGCATATGTTTGGTATATTTATCTTCATCAAGTTCATCTAATAAATAAATCACTTTTATGATATCTTTTTTAAAAAAGTAATTACGATATTCTTTTTGAATTTCTATATCTTTTGAAAGTTCAAAATTACCGTTAGGGTTTAGCTCCAAAAAAGCCAATTGACCATAATATGTTGTTAAATAATTTGATGCTTCCATATACCATTTGGTAGACAATTCTTTATCACCCAGTTCTTTATAAGTTCTTCCCAACCAGTAAGATCCTCTTGCAACACTTATTGGGTATCCCACATTGTTATAAAAATTTTCAAAATGGTCCTTAGCTAATAAAGGATCATTTAAAAAGCTTAATGCTATCCATCCACTCATCCATTCAGCAGCAGCAAATTCAGGACCTTCAGTCATAGAATGGTTACTGGATATTTTATAAGCTAATTCATATTTTTTTTTATATATTAGAGATCTTGATATAATCTCTCGTTCAACCCACCATTTATCAGGTCTCACTAAATAATCTTTTGTATTTTCCACACTTAATAAAATTTCAACAGAACTATCAACCCTTCCTCTTTTCCTTCTCCATTTTAATCTTTCGTAATTTAAACCAGCATCATTTCTAAATTTAGTGGGAACTTTTGATATTGCTGTATCAACACCATATGATTTACTCATTAACAATTGTCTAGCATTATATAAAAGTTCATAATCTTTAGGCAAATACCTTAATAATCGTTTGAGGTCCCAATGTTTATTATTCCAGGCAAGATAATCAGCACGTTTGATATAATCATCTGCATTAAGGTATTCTTTAAATTTTTTCCTATAAAATCTTAATTCTGATTTTGTTAATTCTGCAGTGATCCATCCCTCTTTAATAAATTTCACCCCAATTTCTTTATTATCTGTTAAAATAAAACTTTCTCCCAGTATCATTCTCCCAAAACCACTTAAAGGATCAAGGGAAGCAAATGAATTAATAATTTTTTTTGGAGAAACTTTTTTAGTCGTTAGTTTATGTTCTGCTAAATATTTAATACGTCCAATCCTTGGGTAGTTTTCATTTTTATCTATAAAAGATTTATATTCATAATAAGATGCTAGGTTTCCTTTTGTTAAAAGATGCCTCCATTGAATAAAGTTATATATAGATTTGTCTTTTGCTTTTTGGGCAGTTTTTAAAGCATCAGTCCATTTAGACTTTTTCATCTCGGCAATAGCCTTTTTGGCTAAACCAAAGTCTTTTTTATTATAATATTTTGATATTTTAACATTCGTAATTTTTTCAGACCCAGCAATTATGGGTTTCTTTTTAGGTAAAATAAGTCCACTTTTTTTTTCTTCTTTAACTACAATTTTTTTTTCGATTTTTTTAACCACAGTTTTTTGAATAGGTTTTGAAATTGGTTTTAAAACATCTATCAACAATTTTTTTTGAACTTCTTCTTTGGTTTGAATAGGTTTTGGTATTGGTTTAAAAATATCTATTAATATTTTTTTTTGAGCTTCTTCATTTGCTTGAATAGGTTTTTTTATGGGAACGATATCCGCCAATGCAAAGCAGACCAAACATGTGGCTTTAATTAAAACTATAAAGAATAAGAATTTTTTTACCATAATCTTTGCTATATGAATCAGCAAACTATGTTATAAGTATTTATGATCAAAGGTTCAAACGTTGCTTTAATTACTCCATTCAAAAATGGTAAGCTTGATGATGAAACTTATATCAAGTTGATTCATCTCCATATTGAAAATGGTACTAGCGGTCTTGTTCCAGCGGGTACTACTGGAGAATCGCCAACTTTAAGTCATAAAGAACATGAAAGAGTAATTGAATTGTGTGTTAAGGAAAGTAATGGAAAATTACCGGTATTTGCTGGAACTGGTTCAAATTCAACAGAAGAAGCTATCTCTTTAACCTCTCACGCCGAAAAAATAGGAGCTAACGGAGCCCTGATAGTCACTCCTTATTATAACAAACCAACACAAGAAGGTTTATATCAGCACTTTAAAGCAATAAATGATAAATGTGGAATTCCAATTATAATTTACAATATTCCCGGTAGATCAGTCGTTGATATGACCGTTGAAACAATGGCGAGACTATATGAGTTAAAAAATATAATTGCAGTAAAAGATGCTACTGGGGATTTAAGTAGGGTAGATCAAACGTTAAAAAAACTAGGTAAGGATTTTATTCAATTAACTGGGAATGACGAGAATGCACTGGAATTTAATAAAAGAGGTGGTGTCGGGGCTATAAGTGTTACAGCAAACATAGCGCCTAAACTTTGTGCACAATTTCAAGCTTTATCTATACTCACTGATGACAAATCAAAACAAGAGTGTAAAAATTTAGATAATATTTTACAACCACTCCATGCTGCAATGTTTGTGGAAAGCAATCCAAGCCCAGTAAAATATGCAGCAAAACTATTAGGTTTGTGTGATGAAGAGGTACGACTACCTTTAGTAAAAGTAACAGAACAAGCCAAAGAAATTATTCATAAAGCGTTGCAGTTTACTAAATTAATTTAATGAATAAAAAAGCCAACTCTGGTTTAAAAATTATTTGTTTAAATAGAAAAGCAAGTTTCAATTATTTTTTTGAAGATCTTATAGAAGCTGGAATAGTTTTAAAAGGGTCAGAGATAAAATCTATTAGAGATGGCAAGGTGAATATAGCAGATTCCTATGCTGTAGAAAAAAATGGAGAAATCGTTTTAGTCAATTCACATATAGCTCATTATAAACAAGCTAACATTTCTAACCACAATCCAACAGATGAAAGAAAGCTACTATTAAATAAAAGAGAAGTTAATAAATTGATAGGTAAAATGCAAAGAGATGGCTTTACAATTGTTCCAACTAAAATGTATTTCAAAAAAGGAAAGGCAAAAATAGAAATTGCACTTGCAAAAGGTAAAAAACAATACGACAAAAGAGCAACAAAAAAAGATAGAGATTGGAATCGCAACAAAGCTCGATATATAAGAAAATCAAGCTAAAATGTTGTACATAGGGATAGGTTCAAATCTTGGTAATAGAATTAATAATATCGAAAAAGCTAAAAGTTTTTTAATTTTAAACGGAATTAATATTACTAAATCATCTAGTTATTACGAAACGTTATCTTGGCCAGACTCAAGTAAGCCTAAATTTATAAATATTGTAGCACAATCTGATACAAAACTTTCTCCTAAAAAACTCTTAGAAAACTTTAAATCTATAGAAAAAAAGCTTGGTAGAAAGAAAGATTTTAAAAATTCTCCACGTACATGTGATATTGATATTATCTCTTATGGTAAAAAAATTTTAACAGGAAATATTTTTATTCCACACAAGAAAATGCACAATAGAAATTTTGTATTAGTTCCATTATATGAATTAGATAAAAATTGGTTTCATCCGAAACTAAAAAGTAATATTAAAAAATTAATTTTTTCCTTACCAATCGAGGATATTAGGTCTATTAAACAGATTTGAATTAATGTTATACTAAATAATGCTTAGTTCAGAAGATTTAATTAATAAAGTTAAAGTTTATAATAAATTTGTTGATTTAGATCGTTTGAATAAAGCTTATGGTTTTGCAATAAAGGCTCATTCAAATCAGAAAAGAGCATCTGGAGATCCTTATTCAGTTCATCCAATTGAAGTAGCCAATATTTTAACTGATTTAAAATTAGATACCGCAACCATCACCACCGGTTTATTGCACGACACCATAGAAGATACTTTTGCTACTTATGAAATTATAAAGAATGAATTTGGACAAGAAGTTGCTGATCTAGTAGATGGTGTAACGAAAATATCTGTTTTCGAAAATCAGGCCACATCAACTTCAAAAGCAGAAAATTTTAGGAAATTAATTTTAGCTACCTCAAAAGATATACGTGTGTTGTTAGTTAAACTGGCTGACAGACTTCATAATATGAGAACAATCGATGCAATTATAAAAATAGAAAAAAAAGAACGTATTGCAAAGGAAACTATGGAAATTTATGCACCATTAGCTGATAGAATGGGGATGCACAGTATTAGAGATGAGTTAGAAGATTTATCTTTTAAAGTTCTAAATAACAAAGCAAGAGAATTAATTAAGAAAAGATTAGATGAAATTAAAGAAGATAAAGTAAATAGTTTTAATTCAATTTCATTACAATTCAGCGGCTTGTTAAATGAATATAAAATAAAAGCTGAAATTATTGGTAGAGAAAAAACACCTTTTTCTATTTGGAGAAAAGTTCAAAAAAAAAGAATATCATTAGAACAAATCTCTGATATTATAGGATTTAGAGTAATACTCGATAATGTTGAAGACTGCTATAAAGCCCTTGGTATTTTTCATAATCAATGGAATTGTATACCAGGTAAATTTAAAGATTATATTTCATCTCCTAAAATTAACAAATATCAATCAATACACACTTCGATTATAGGACCCAATAGAAGACCAATTGAAATACAGCTTAGGACTCTGCAAATGCATGAATATGCAGAAAGAGGTATTGCCTCTCACTGGAAGTATAAATCTTCTGAAAAATTCAATTCATTAACATTGAAAGAGTATGATTGGCTTGCTGATCTAGTAGAAATTATTGATAAAAATGAAAATCCAGAACACTCTTATGAGTATACAAAACTTCAAATGTTTCAGGAAAATGTCTTTTGCTTCACACCGAAAGGGTCGGTAATCAAATTACCAAAAGATGCAACACCAATTGATTTTGCATATGCTGTACATACCAAAATAGGTAATAGCACTGTTGCCTGTAAAATTAATGGTAACGATGGTGAATTACAAAGCATACTCTATAATGGTGATGTTGTAGACATTATTACATCCAAAAATAAGTCACCATCTCTGCACTGGATACCTATTACAAAAACTGGAAAAGCAAGATCAGCAATAAGAAAATATTGGTACAAAAGAGGGGAAGAAAAAGCTCAGAGAATAAAAAGGTACAATACTACACTATGGATTTCTTTACCTGATAAACCGGGTAAATTAGGTACAGTTACAACTTTACTAGGCCAACATAGCTTGAATATTTCGAGTGTTGAAATGAGGGAAAAATCTAAAGAATATATTAATTTTAGATTTAATCTAATTATACGTGACTTGAAGAACTTTACAAACTTTATCAGTGAGTTAAAACAAATGGAGATAAAATTTAAAATCATTAGACATGAGGATAACTGGTTAAAGGAACGTAATGCTTTCACAAAAAAAATCTTTAGATATTTTAAAAAAAACTAATGCACTTATTGAGGGTCATTTTGTACTTTCATCAGGTTTACATTCAGCAAAATATATCCAATGTGCAAAATTATTAAGTCTTCCACATTTAGCAAAGGATGTTTGCTCTTCACTAGCAAAGAAAATCAAAAAAAAATTTAAGTCTATAGACTTGATTTTAGCGCCAGCTATGGGGGGGGTTATTATTGGATATGAAATTGGAAAATTATTAAAAAAAGAAACTATATTTTGTGAAAGAGTAAATGGAAAATTTACATTAAGAAGAGGCTTTCATATTAAAAAAGGATCTAAAGTTATTATTATTGAAGACGTTATAACAACAGGTAAATCAAGTTTAGAATGTGTAAAATTGATTACGAAAGCAGGAGCACGACTTGTGGGGTTTGCATCAATCATAGATAGATCTACCAAAAAAACCTTAAAAATAAAAAAGAATATTATTTCACATATGAAAATAGACGTCCCTACATTTGAGAAAAGCAACCTTCCAGAGATACTCAAAAATATTCCTATTACAGTCCCTGGAAGTAGATTTATAAAATGAAAAGACTAGGTGTAAATATTGACCACGTAGCAACTATTAGAAATGCAAGGGGTTCATCACATCCTGACCCAGTTAGTATTGCCAAACATGTTATGCAATGTGGTGCTCACTCTATTACTATACACTTAAGAGAGGATCGAAGACACATAAGAGATTTAGACGTTGTTAAAATTTGTAAGAATAAAAAAATTATAACGAACTTAGAAATTTCATTAAATGACAATATTTTAAATATAGCCCTAAAAAATAAACCTAATTTTATTTGCATAGTACCTGAAAAAAGAGAGGAAGTTACTACTGAAGGTGGTTTAAATTTATCAAAAAATAATAAAAAAATTCAAATGATTATCAAAAAATTTAAAAAAAAAAAGATTAGAACAAGTTTATTTATTGATCCAAATTTAATAGATATAAAAATTGCTAAAGAACTTGGTGCTGATTGTATCGAATTACATACAGGAAAAATTTCAGATTTAATTAAGAGCAAAAAAAACTACACTTACGAATATAAAAAAATTAAAAAATGCTGTGAGATTGCAAAAAAAATTGGGCTTGAAGTGCATGCTGGACATGGACTTGATTATAAAACTACTGGAATTTTGTCTAAACTTAAAGAAATTGAAGAATTTAACATTGGTCATTTTATTATAGGTGAATCTATAGTTCACGGTTTAAAAAAAACTATTAAAAGATTTAAAAAAATATCTAATATATAGACATGAAAATATTAGGTATAGGAGTGGATATCGTTAAAAATTCTAGAATTGCCAAATCTTTAAAAAGTAATCATTTTATTAAGCGTATATTTTCTAATTCAGAAATCTTAATTGCAAACAAGACAAAAGATAAAAAAGGTTATTACTCAAAAAGATTTGCTGCAAAAGAAGCCTTTGCCAAAGCTTTAGGCACAGGATTTAGAGACGGTTTAAATTTTAAAGATATAGAAGTTGTTAATGATAAATTAGGTAAGCCTTATTTTGTAATAAGCTCAAAGATAAAAAATTTAATAAAAAAGAAAAAAAAGGTAAAAAATTTTAATTTGTTTCTTTCAATTTCAGACGAAAAAGAATATTCAATAGCTTTTACAATTATTCAAGCGACTTAATGATAACTAAAAAAATTATTATAGATAATCTTAAAACATTACTTTTTGCTTTAGTAATAGCTATAATAATTAGATCATTATTTATTCAACCTTTTTATATACCTTCTTCATCAATGGAACCTACTTTATTAGTGGGTGATAGATTGTTTGTTACAAAATATTCCTATGGTTATAGTAATCATTCCTTACCATTCAGCCCACCCATTTTAAAAAATAGGATAATGTTTACAGGTCCCAAAAGAGGTGACGTTGTTGTTTTCAAAACACCAGCAGACAATCGAACTGATTACATTAAGAGATTGATAGGGCTACCTGGGGATAGAATTCAATTTATAAACTCAAATCTCTATATTGATAATAGCGAAATACTAAAATCTCGAATATCTAAAAATGATAAAATATACTGCGGAAATATGACAATTGATGTTTTTACGTTTGAGGAAAAACTTCCAAATGGAAAGTCCTATACATCAGTATATTTTAAAGATTTTCCTTACCAAAACTCTGATATTTTTATTGTACCTGAAAATCATTATTTTTTCTTAGGTGATAACAGAGATTGTTCTAAGGATAGTAGATTTTTATCAAGTGTTGGTTATGTTCATAAAGATAATCTTGTAGGTAAAGCCCAATTTATTTTTTTTTCATCAGACAAATCTATCGGAAGTTTTTTTGCATTCTGGAAATGGCATAATTCCATCAGATTTGATAGATTCTTTAAAAAAATTATTTAATGAAAATAAATTATTCAAATTTAGAAAAGAAAATTAATATAAAATTTAAAGATAAAAAAATGTTAGTTAGAAGCTTAACTCACAAAAGTTACGATAAGAATAATAATAATGAAAAAATCGAATTCTTAGGTGACAGAGTTTTAGGTCTTGTTATTGCAAAAAAACTACTAGAGATTTATCCTAAAGAAAATGAAGGTATATTGGACAAAAAATTTGCATCACTAGTAAATAAGAAAACGTGTCTACAAATCGCTAAAAATATTAATCTTGAACAGTATATATTAACATTTAACCCAAAGAATAGAAAAATTAAGATTGAAGATAAAGTTGTTGCAGATGGCTGTGAGGCATTAATAGGTGCAATTTATTTAGATAAAGGGATAGTTGCAGTAGAAAATCTAATTCTTACACTTTGGGAAAAGAATATCAAAGACAGTATTATTACTCAAATTGATGCAAAAACTAAATTGCAGGAATTTTCATTAAAAGAATTTAAAAAACTACCTACATATAAAGTTGTATCTAATACAGGTCCAAGACATAAACCAGTTTTTAAAGTGGGAGTTAAACTGCCAAATTCAAAATTTTATATAGCAGAGGGTACTTCTAAAAAAGATGCCGAACAAAATGCTGCAATTTTATTTATAAACAATAATTCTCTATCATGATTTGGGATGATACAGGTTTTTTGTTATCAAAAAATAGATATAGTGAAAATTCTTTAATAGCAGAAATCTTCACAAAAGATCATGGTAAAGTACCAGGAATAATTTTTGGTGGTACTTCCAAAAAAATTAAAAATTATTTACAAATAGGTAATCAACTACATGTGAATTTTAATTCAAAATCTGAAAGTAGAGCTGGGTTCTTTAAGATTGAAATTCAAAAAGCTTATTCTCCTTTATATTTTGATGATGCTAAAAAATTGAATTGTATAATGTCAGCAATGAATTTGATAAAACTATTAAATGCTGATTTACAATCAAATATTAAAATCTTTAATATAATTAATGAATTTTACCTGATTCTTAATGATAATGATTGGCTAAAGAAATATATCTTTTGGGAACTAGAGCTATTAAAAAACCTAGGTTATGATCTTAAGTTTGATAGTTTGGTCAAAAAAAAGATTATTGATAATAAAATTTTATATATGGCTGAGTCTTCGACAGAAAAAAAAATTGTACCTAGTTTTTTGATAAATAAAGAAGAGTCAGTTAAAGATTTAAAAACTTTATTAAGTGGACTAAAACTTGTTGGTGATTATATAGATAAAACTATACTAAAACCCAATAATATAAATTTTCCAATCAGCAGAAATCAATTTGTAAACTCCTTGAAGTAGCTAGACCAAAATTTTATCAAGTCTATCTGCGTAGTAACTAACAATTGCATTTGCCCCAGCTCTTTTAAAAGATATCAAGCTTTCAAAAATTGCTTCATCACTAATAATTTTTTTATTAATTGCATTAGACAGTAAACTATATTCCCCGGAAACTTGGTAAGCAAATACTGGTATCTTAAATTTTTCTTTAATAGATTTAATAATATCTAAATATGGCATTCCGGGTTTAACCATCACCATATCGGCACCTTCTTTAATATCTAAAGCAACTTCTCTCAAAGCTTCATCACTATTTCTAAAGTCCATTTGATAAGTTTTTTTATTGCCTCTTAAAGACCTTTTTGATCCAACGGCATCTCTAAATGGTCCATAAAAACTTGATGCATATTTGGCAGCATAAGAAAGAATCTGTACATTTTTATAGTTAGATTTATCTAAAGCTTTTCTAATTTTACCAATTCTTCCATCCATCATATCTGACGGTGCCAATACATCACAACCCATTTCTGCCTGAAGTAACGACTGGTTAATCAGAATTTCAATTGTTTCATCATTAAGAATTTGATTATGCTTAATTAATCCGTCGTGACCATGGGAGGTATAGGGATCTAATGCTACATCGCACATAATACCTATTTGATTTTTATATTTTTTCTTTATTTCTAAAATTGCTCTGCACACTAAATTATCTTGATTTAGTGATTCTGACCCAATTTCATTTTTTAAATTGTTTTTAGTTTTAGGAAAAAGTGCAACCATTGGTAGCCCATTTTTTATAGCTCTATCTATGATTTGAGCCAATCTGTTAATGGTATACCTGTATACGCCAGGCATTGATGGTATGTTCTCTCTTTTATTTGAACCATCAATCACAAAAATAGGTAATATAAAGTCATTGGGGCTCAGGGTGTTTTCTTCGATTAATTTTCTAGACCATGGCTGTTTTCTATTACGTCTTAATCTTAAATTGGGATATTTTCCTGTAATCATCTTTAAATTTATTTTATAAATGCGACAAATGTATTATACAAATATATATTAAAATAAGTAAAAAACAATCTGCATGAATACTGAAAATAAAAATATTATAAACCTAAATCAAAAAATAGATGAAAAAATTTTAGATTTTAGTGATTTTCAAAAACAAAATATCAAATTCGACATTGATAAACTAAAGGAAGCTTACAACCAGATTGTTCAAACTAAAAAATTTGAAGATGGTGGTGGTATTGCTCATTTTGGTGCTATATCGCTAACACAAATACCTGGTGATCCGGATTCTGTAAAAGGAAGTAAAGCAAGAGGTGTATATTGGACAAAACCTGATAAATCTGGAAATGAAGTCTCAAGAGATGTTAAAATTGATGAATCTGCGTATTCTGAGTTTATAAAAGATTATGAAAATACTTATTTTAAAGAGGTTTTTGATGTTCTTTCATCAAAATATAAATTAGGTAGAGTTAGAATCTTACTAAAAGAACCAAGATCTACTTTGAGTTGGCATAGAGATCCTGAGCCAAGATTACATATACCGATAATCACTAATCCGGGTGCTATAATGGTAGTAGATCATGTTGCAAAACACATGCCAGCAGATGGATCTGTGTGGGTTACTAATAATATAAAATATCACAATGCTTTTAATGGTGGCGAAGAAAACCGAATTCACTTGGTAGCATGCGTTTTAGATTACAAATTTAATTAATTTGAAAAAAATATTTATTTCATCAGATCACGCTGGATTTAAATTAAAAGAAATTATCAAATCATATCTATCAAAAAAGAAGTTTAATTTTCAGGATTTAGGACCTAATAGCACTACTAGAGTTGACTACCCTGATTATGCACATAAAGTAGCTAAAAAAGTTAAAATTAGTAAATATTATGTTGGAATTTTAATATGTGGATCTGGGATGGGAATGAATATTGCGGCAAATAAACACAAAAATATACGTGCAGCGCAATGCTTTAATTTAAAATCTACAAAATTATCAAGATTGCATAATGATGCAAACATCATTACATTAGGTTCAAGATTGATGTCTAAAAAAAATGCTTTAAGTTGTGTTGGTGTTTTTTTAAATACTAAATTTGAAGGTGGACGTCATGCTAAAAGGATTAAAAAAATATAATTATGTCTAGTGAAAAAAATTATTTAAACGATAGTTATAAAAGTTTTTTTGAGGACAGTTTATCACAAAAAGATCCAGAACTTTATAAAGCTATTAAAGATGAACTTATAAGGCAACAACAGCATATAGAGTTAATAGCTTCTGAAAACATAGTTTCTCAAGCTGTATTAGAGGCGCAAGGGTCTGTGTTAACAAATAAATATGCAGAAGGTTATCCAGGTAAACGATATTACAATGGGTGTGAACACGTTGATGTTGCAGAAAATTTAGCGATCGAAAGATTAAAAGAAATATTTAATTGTAAATTTGCCAATGTTCAACCACACTCAGGTGCTCAAGCTAATGGTGCAGTTTTTTTAGCTTTATTAAATCCTGGAGATACTTTTATGGGAATGAGCTTAAATTCAGGTGGTCATATTACTCATGGTTTAAAAATTTCAATGTCAGGTAAGTGGTTTAATGCAATTGGTTATGAAGTTGATAAAAAATCCGAACTTATTGACTATGATAACGTCGAAAAACTTGCTTTAGAGCACAAGCCAAAGTTAATTATAGCAGGTGGAAGTGCGTATTCTAGAGTAATAGATTTCAAAAGATTTAGAGAAATAGCTGATAAAGTTGGTGCCTATCTTATGGTTGATATGGCACATTTTTCCGGCTTAGTTGCTGGCAAAGGTTACCCAAACCCTTGTGATCACGCTCATGTCGTTACATCAACAACTCATAAGGTTTTTAGAAGTGCAAGAGGTGGAATAATTTTAACCAATCATGATGAGCTCGCTAAAAAATTTAACACAGCTGTGTTTCCTGGTTATCAAGGTGGTCCATTGATGCATATTATTGCAGCTAAGGCTGCTGGATTTTTAGAAGCTCTACAGCCTGAATTTAAAAATTATATCAAATCAGTTTTAGCTAATGCAAAAATTTTGGCTGAAACTTTAAAAAATAATGGTTTTAAAATTTATTCTGACGGAACTGATACCCATTTAATGCTTGTAGATTTAAGACCTTATAAAATTAAAGGAAATTTAGCTGCAGAAAGTCTTTGTAGAGCAAATATAACTTGTAATAAGAATGGCATACCTTTTGATACTGAAAAACCAATGATCACATCTGGTATTAGACTTGGTACACAAGCGGCTACAACAAGAGGTTTTGGTTTAAATGAATTTAAAGTTGTTGGTGAATTGATAACTAAAACGTTAAAAGGATTATCTGAAAATCCTACTGACAATAGTATAGTAGAAAATGAAGTTAGAAATGAAGTTATTAGTTTAACTTCATCTTTTCCGATATATAAGAATCTAAAATAAATGATTTGTTCAATTTGCAAAAAGGGTGAGACTTCCGTAGTTGATTCAAGACCTACTGAAGACGGTACAGCTATAAGAAGAAGAAGATTATGTGTTTGTGGAGCACGTTTCACTACATTTGAAAGAGTCCAATTTAGAGAAATAATGGTTGTCAAAAAAAATGGAAGAAAATCTTCTTTTGATCGTGATAAGCTGTCTAAATCTATCTATATAGCGCTTAAAAAAAGACCCATCGACACCGAAACAGCAGAGAAATTTATAAGTAAAATTTCAAGAGCTTTAGAAGAGTTAGGACAAAGCGAAATATCAACTAATATTATTGGTACAATGGTTATGGAGGGCTTAAAAGAATTAGACCCTGTGGCTTATGTTCGTTTTGCATCGGTATATCGAAACTTTAGAGAAGAAAAAGACTTTGTACAATTCGTGGACAAACTAGATGTCTACAAAAAAAGATAAATTTTCACTTAAAGATAAAATTTACATGGAGCTTGCTCTTGATTTGGCAAAGTCTAGAGAAGGACTTACTGGATCAAATCCTTCTGTTGGATGTGTTATTGTCAAAAATGATGAAATAATTTCAATTGGTCAAACTTCTTTTAATGGAAGGCCTCATGCAGAATTTAATGCAATTAAAAATAGTGTAGAGGATTTAAAAGATGCAATAATGTATTTAACTTTAGAGCCTTGCTGTCATCATGCACTCACACCACCTTGCACCGATTCTATAATTAGATCTAAAATAAGTGAAGTAATTTATTCTGTGAATGATATTGACAAAAGAGTACATGGAAAATCTTACAAATTATTAGAATCAAAAAATATTATTGTAAAAAAGGGGTTACTAAAAAATAAGATAAATAATTTTTATATTCCATATTTTTTTAACCGGAAAAATAAATTACCTTATGTTAGTGGCAAAATTGCAATTTCAAAAAATAATTTGATTTATAGCAAAAATAAAAAAAAAATAACTAATTTACAAACTGATAGGTTTACACATTTTTTAAGATATAAAAATGATACTATTTTAATATCATACAAAACTTTAAACAAAGATGATCCAAGGTTGAATTGTAGATTAAAAAATATGGAAAAATTTTCTCCTAAAAGAGTTGTTATTGACAATAAATTAGAAGCTAACACAAAAAGCTATTTGTTTAAAACTTCAAATGAAAATAATACTATTTTTTTTTACAATGAAGCTGATAAGTCAAATATCCAAAAATTTAAAATGAAAAAAATTCCAATAATTAAGTCTAAAATTGATAAATATAAAAAATTTGATATTTTGTTAGTTTTGAAAAAACTTTATAAATTAGGAAGTAGAAATATTTTAATTGAAGGTGGTAACGAACTAACTAAAAATTTTCTTAGTAAGAAAAAATTTAATCAATTTTATCTACTTAAAAGTCAAAAAAAACTATCTAAATCAAATGAATATAAAGAATTTAATGGATTTGGTATCTTAAAAAAAAATTATAAAAAAAAATTTAAAATTAATTCTAATTTTGGAAAAGATACGATAACATTATATAAAAACTAAGATGTTTAATGGAATTATATATAACCAAGGCATAGTTAAAAAAATTATAAAAAGACCTAATGGTTTGAACATTTTTGTAAAAAGTAATTACAATTTAAGCCTTAAAGATATTGGTCTCTCCGTCGCCTGTGATGGTGTTTGTCTTACCTTAATTTCGTATAAATCTAAAATTATGGAGTTTTATCTATCTAAAGAAACAATTTTTAGATCTAAATTTAACCACTTAAAATTAAAAGATATGATAAATTTAGAGTTACCCCTTAAATATGGAACTAAAATTTCTGGCCATATTTGTCAGGGTCATATTGATACTGTTGGTAAAGTTTATTGTATAAAAAAAATAGATAAATCCTTCCTTTTTGATTTTGAAATACCAAAAAAGGAGAGGAAACATTTAATTGAAAAAGCTTCAATATGCGTAAATGGCATATCACTTACAATTTCTAAAGTTTCTAATAAAGGTTTTCAAATTTGGGTAATCCCACACACATTTAAACAAACAAATTTATCAGCTCTTAAGAAAAATAGCCTAGTAAATATAGAGATAGATATCTTATCTAAATACGTTAGAAATTATTTTAATGAAAAAATATAGTTTTGCCTCAATAGAAAAAATTATTGGTATCGCCAAAAAAGGTGGAATGTTTATTTTGGTTGATGATGAAAAAAGAGAAAATGAAGGTGATTTAATTATTTCAACATCCGACTCTAATGCTAAAAATATAAATTTTATGGCCAAGTTTGGCCGGGGATTAATATGTCTTGCTTTAGATTCTATCCAATCAAAGAGATTAAATTTATCATTAATGTCACCTGTAAATGAGTCTAGAAATAAAACTGCCTTTACTATTTCTATTGAAGCTAGAAATGGAATAACAACAGGGATTTCAGCAAAAGACAGAGCAAAAACTATTAAGGTAGCATCTAAAAAAAATGTTAACAAAAATGAAATTGTTTCACCTGGTCATATTTTTCCAATAATAGCTAAAGATGGTGGTGTATTGGTAAGAGCTGGTCACACTGAAGCATCTGTTGATATATCTAAACTAGCTAAAAAGAATAATTCAGCTGTAATTTGTGAAATCATGAATGAAGATGGAACAATGGCCAAAGGTGACGATCTATTTAATTTTGCTAAAAAACATAAACTTAAGATTGGAAAAATTGAAGACCTGATTGCATACAGGCTTAAAAAGGAAAAATTAATAAGGTTAAAAAAACAAAGCAACATCATTGTTAAAAATCAAAAATACAAAATTAGAATATATGAAAATTTACTTGATGGTTCAGAACACTTTGCTTTAATAAAAGGTATTATTAAAAAGGGAATTACACCGAGGGTTAGGGTTATCTCATCAAATGTAGTAAAAAATTATTTAATAACTCAACAACTACCAAATTCATTTAACAAAACTCTTAATTATTTTAAGAAATTTAATAATTGTGTACTTGTTTTTATCAAGGACACCAATTTAAAATCAGTTACGCAAACACTAAAAGATTACAAAAATAGAAATTTTTACAAAAAAGGTAACGATAAATTAATTAGAAATTATGGTATTGGGGCACAAATAATTCAAAATTTAAAGATAAAGAATATGACTTTAATTACCAAGTCTCCCAAAAAAGTTATTGGTTTAGATGGTTATGGTATAAAGATAACAAAGCAGGAAATAATTTAATGACAAAAAAGTTTTTAATAGTTATAGCTGATTACTATGAAGATATTGCCAAAGGTCTTCTCGATAGTTCACTAAAGTTAATCCCAAAATCTAACTTTATTAAAATAATCAATGTCCCTGGCGTATTTGAAATTCCTGTAACTATATCAAAAAATATTAGAAAATATGATGCTATTCTAGCACTTGGATGTGTTATTAAGGGTGAAACACCCCATTTTGACTTTATATCTCAAGCAACTACCAATGCAATTATGGATTTATCAATAATTAATAAAAAACCAATTGGTAATGGAATAATAACCTGTCTTAACATGAGACAGGCTATTGCTAGAAAAAAGAAGGGTGCAGAAGCAGCTAATGCGGTAATTGCTGTATTATCGCAAAAATGAGAACTCATTTCAACCCAAAAAATAATCCTAGGGTTATTATAATTCAAAAACTATATGGAAAATTCTTTAATGAAGATGTTGATTTGGAATTTCCAAAACACAGATTTAAGAAATTTATAAAGGATATTGTTTTAGGTACTATAGAAAGAAATGAGTTAATTCTTACTGAATTAGATAACAAATTTGGTAATGAATTTATTTTTGAAAATTTTGATAAAGTTTTTCAGGTTATTCTTAAAGCTGCAACCTATGAATTTCTTTATAAACCCAATATATCTATTAATATTATTATTAAAGAATATTTGAATTCATCAAACTTTTTTTTAGATGATTCCCAAACAAAGTATCTTAATGCTCTGCTAGATAATATTGGTAAAAAATTAAGATCTGATAATGCGTGAATTTGAATTAATCAATAAATATTTTTCTCCAATTTCAAAAAAAAATAAATTTGCACTTAATTTAAATGATGATGTTTTTTTTGATAAAAAAAAAGGTTTAGTTATTTCAATTGACACATACAATCAAGGTAGCCACTTTCTAAACTTTAAAAATCCTAACCTTGTTATAAAAAAAATTATTAGATCTTCTATATCTGACTTAATTTGTAAAGGTGTGGAACCTAAATTTTATTTTATATCTGGCTCAGGTAATAAAAAAACATTCTCAAAAAATAATTTATCAAAAATTTCGAAATCACTAAGACAAGAACAAATTAAATATAAAATTTTTTTAAGTGGTGGCGATACTACATTTTCGAACAAATTAAGTTTTTCTATTACTTCAGTGGGTTATTCGAAAAATATAATTTATAGAAATAATGCTAAATATAATGATGATATTTATGTTACTGGAAATATAGGTGACAGTTTTATTGGTCTTCAAGTTTTAAAAAATAAAATTAAGGTTCACAAAAAAATTAAAGATTATTTTGTTAAAAAATATTATCAGCCAGACATTCAAATTAATTTTACTAAAAAACTATTAAAGTATGCAAATACATCAATTGATATATCTGATGGTTTGGTTGCAGATCTAGATAAAATGATAAATAAACAAAATTTATCTTATATTCTTAATATAAATGATATTCCCATTTCTAAACATTTAGTAAAGTTGATTAAAAACAAAAAATTAAACAAATCACATATTATATCTCATGGAGATGATTATCAGGTTCTATTTACTGCTAGTCCTACTAAAAATAGCATAATTCTTAATATATCTAAAAGCCTTGGTATTAAGATAACAAAAATTGGTAAAATCAACTCACGTAGTAAAAAATCACGTATAATTGAGCTAAATGGTCAAAAAATAGCGATTAAAAATAAAGGTTATACTCATCAATTTTAGAAGTTAATTATTGTCTTTTTTAGCTTTTTTTGTATTGTCCGGGCTTAAAATTTAACAACTAAACAACTAAAAGGCATTATGAATACATCCGTAGAAACAATTTTACTTTACACAATAGCAGCTGGATTTCTTTCAATCGTTTACGGTTATTTTACTGGTAAAAATATTTTAAGTCAAAGTGCGGGTAATGCAAAAATGCAAGAAATTGCATCTGCAATCCAAATTGGAGCTAAAGCTTACTTAGCAAGACAATATAAAACAATAGCTGTGGTTGGTGTTGTTGTTTTAGTAATAATTTGTTTAGTTTTTAGCCCTTTAGTTGGTTTAGGTTATTTTATAGGTGCAGCATTATCTGGTATAGCAGGTTATGTTGGTATGTTAGTTTCGGTTCAAGCTAACGTAAGAACTGCAGAAGCATCAAGAAAAGGTTTAGCAAGCGGTCTTGCCGTTGCATTTAAATCAGGTGCAGTTACTGGAATGCTTGTTGCAGGTTTAGCTTTATTGGCAATCGCAGTTTATTATTATTTTTTATTAAAAGCAGGAATTGATGACAGAGAAGTTGTTAATGCATTAGTTGCTTTAGGTTTTGGTGCTTCTTTAATATCAATTTTTGCAAGACTAGGTGGTGGTATTTTTACCAAAGGTGCTGATGTTGGTGCTGACTTAGTAGGTAAAGTAGAAGCGGGTATCCCTGAGGATGACCCTAGAAATCCAGCTGTAATCGCAGATAACGTTGGAGATAATGTTGGTGATTGTGCAGGTATGGCAGCTGATTTATTTGAAACCTACGCTGTAACTATTGTTGCAACAATGGTTTTGTCTTCAATATTTTTTCTTGGTGATATGAATATGATGATCTATCCATTAACTATTGGTGGAGCTTGTATTTTAACTTCAATCTTAGGAACTTTCTTTGTTAAGCTTGGTAAAAGTAAAAATGTTATGAATGCTTTATATAAAGGATTTGTTGTTTCTGCTGTTACTTCACTAATAATTTTATATCCAGTAACAGATTATGTTATTGGCTTAGATACAATTTTTACTACTGAACCAGACAAAGTTGAACCTAAATACTTTACAGGTATGAGTTTATATTACTGTGGAATAATTGGTTTAGTTATTACTGGTTTATTAATTTGGATTACTGAATACTACACTGGAACTGAATACAGACCAGTGAGAAGTATTGCAAAATCATCAACAACTGGACATGGAACAAATGTTATTCAAGGTTTGGCTGTTTCAATGGAAGCTACTGCTATCCCTGCTTTAATTATTGTTGCAGGTATATTAGCAACAAATTCAATTGCTGGCCTTTATGGAATTGCTATTTCCGTAACTACAATGCTTGCATTAGCAGGTATGGTTGTTGCACTTGATGCTTATGGACCAGTTACAGATAACGCCGGTGGTATTGCTGAAATGGCCAAACTACCAAACAGTGTTAGAAAAACTACAGATGCATTAGATGCAGTAGGGAATACAACTAAGGCTGTTACGAAAGGTTATGCCATTGGTTCAGCAGGTTTAGGTGCGCTAGTTTTATTTGCTGCATACGTCGAAGATATTAAACATTTTTCTGGTACGGCTGGATCTAAATTAGAAGGGATAGTTGTTACTTTCGATCTAACCAATCCTTATGTTGTCGTTGGTTTATTAATAGGTGGAATGCTTCCATACTTATTTGGATCAATGGGAATGCAAGCTGTTGGAAGAGCAGGTGGAGCAGTTGTTGTTGAAGTTAGAAGACAATTTAAAAAGTTCCCTGGCATCATGAAAGGTAAACAAAAACCTGATTATGCAAAACTTGTTGATTTGCTAACTCAAGCTGCAATCAAGGAAATGGTTATACCTTCATTATTACCAGTTTTATCTCCCATTATTTTATACTTTGTTATCCTTTCGATAGGTGGACAAGCTGAAGCTCTAGCTTCTGTTGGTGCTATGTTGTTAGGTGTAATCGTTACAGGTTTATTTGTAGCCGTCTCCATGACAGCTGGTGGTGGTGCATGGGATAATGCAAAGAAATATATCGAGGACGGTAATCATGGTGGAAAAGGTTCAGAAGCTCACAAGGCTGCAGTGACAGGTGACACTGTTGGAGATCCATATAAAGATACTGCTGGTCCAGCAGTTAACCCAATGATTAAAATTACAAATATTGTTGCTCTACTTTTATTAGCGGTGATTGCAGGCTAGATTCCAAATTAATTTTTGATCCTCTTTTTACCAAGGGGATCATCAACTTTTTGTCTAATAGAACTTAAAAAGTTGTATATAAATGACTTTTGCGTGTAGTTAATACCAGTTTGAGATTCATCAAATTTTACATCGTTCATATCGTTTATATCGTAAAACTTTTTACTTAACAAAACACCAGTATTATCTATTTCAAGTACTAATACATTATTGGTTAGTAGCTTTTTTTTACCAAGTTTGGTGAGTTTTGAGCTACTAGTTTTTCTTTCAATATAAATATAGACATCATTATCAAACGTATTTTTTGTAGAAGGTGGACCAATAATTTTAATAATATCATTCGTATTGGTAAAATTAACTTTAAGTTTAGTCTGTTTTTTCTCTAAATTATGCACACCGTGATGCTGGACAACTTTATTTAACGAACAACTTGCTAAAAATAAAAATGTTAGTATTAATAATTTTCTCATGAATTCAGAATATTTAGATTTTTATAATAATTTGATTAAATTAACCACTAATAAATCTTTATATGATGGAATATTAAATAAACAAGATAGTTTTAGCGATAGACTTACACTTTTTTTGATGCACTTCGCGTTTATTTTAAAGGAATTTAAAAGTGACAAAAATGAAAAACAATTACAAGATTTATATGATTTTAATTTTAGGCAATTAGAACTAAGTATAAGAGAAATAGGCTATGGAGACCAATCCATTAACAAAAAGATGAAAGATTATATTAATGTTTTTCATGCTATAATTTCAGAAATACATTTTTGGGATAATCTTGAATATAAGGACAAACAAGAGAAGCTTTCAATTTTTTTACCTAATTTCACTAATATTAAATACTTGGTTGATTATTTTGGTGAATTCAGTGAAAATTTATCAAAAAATAATTTGAATTCTTATATAAAAAGTGTAAGTAATCACTGATTATGGCTGTACCGAAACGTAAACAATCACCCTCAAGAACTGGAATGAGAAGAGCTCAAAATATGAAATTCGCCTCCAAAAACATTGTCGAAGATAAAAAATCAGGTGAATATAGACTATCACATCATTTAGATCTAAAAACGGGTATGTATAAAGGTCGTCAAGTTTTAGACCCAAAAGAATAATAATTTCAATAAATGTCATCAATGATAAAAATTGCAGTAGATGCAATGGGTGGTGATAATTCACCTCGTAAAATAATAGATGGAGTTATTCATCACTACTCCTCAAATAAAGAGGTGTTTTATAAGATATTCGGAGATGAAAATAAGATTAATGAAATTTTAGATAACAAAATTAATAGTAAAAATTTTGAGATTGTTAACACCTTAAATAAAGTTTCAAATGAAGATAGCCCTTTAGAGGGTGCAAAAAGAGGTAAAGACACTAGTATGTGGTTAGCTATTGAAAGCGTTAAAAAAAAAGATTGTGATATTGTAATATCAGCCGGAAACACTGGAGCTCTTTTAGTAATTTCAAAATTGAATTTAAAGATGATTGAAAATATCGATAAACCAGCTTTGTCAGCTTTATGGCCAAATAAAAAAGGAATGAGTGTTGTATTAGACCTTGGTGCAAATATTGACTGTAGTTCAAAAAATTTGTTTGATTTTTCTATCATGGGAGCATCGTTATACAAATCTTTATACCCCCTAGAAACTCCAAATGTAGCATTACTAAACATTGGCTCTGAAGAATTAAAAGGAAATGACACAATCAAAGACACTTTCAAAATACTGAATGGGAAAAAAAATAATGATTTTGAATTTTCAGGTTATATTGAGGGCAATGAATTGATGAATGGAAATGTAAATGTAATTGTTGCAGATGGCTTCACAGGAAATGTAGCTCTTAAAACTGCCGAAGGTACTGCAAACTTTATCACCGAAGAACTTAAAAAAGCTTTAGGTGGAACTTTAATAGGTAAAATTTCTTCATTATTAAATATGTCAAATTTAAAAAAATTTAAAAATAGATTAGATCCAAGATTGTATAATGGTGCGATTTTTATTGGATTAGATTCTCCTGTTGTTAAAAGTCATGGTGGAACTGATTTTATAGGATTTTCAAATTCACTTGATGTTTGCTGTAGAATAATAAGAGGTAATTTAATAGAAAAAATTAAAAAAAATATTTAATTATGAGGATTAATTTAACTAAAAAAGATTTAGTTAATTTAATTTATATGCAAATAGGCTTTTCCAAAAAAATATCTGAAAATTTAATTGACGATTTTTTTCAGACAATTATTTATAATTTAAAAAAAGAAAAGATCTTAAAACTTTCTAAGTTTGGCACATTCACTATAAGACAAAAAAAATCTAGATTAGGAAGAAACCCTAAAACAAAAGAAGAAAAGATAATTTCAGAGCGTAATGTGGTTTTATTTAAACCATCAAAAGATTTCAAAGAATTTGTTAACCTTATTAATAATGAATAAATCTGATCAAGCATATAAAACTATAGGGGAGGTCGTTAAGACATTAAACCTTAAAAGTAGATCTGGTCAAAAAATACCCACACATACAATTAGATATTGGGAAAAAGAGTTCAAGCAAATTAAGCCTAAAATATTATCAGGTAACAGGCGATATTATGATAAATCAAATGTAGATTTATTAAAAAAGATTAAGTTTCTATTAAAAGATCAAGGTATGACAATAAACGGTGTAAAAAAAATACTTGATTCAGGTCAATCAAATACTCTTGACGAAATTTCAAATAAATCTATAAGAAACGATAATCTGAGAAATAAAATTACAAATATTTTGAATATTATAAAAGATTTAAAAAAATTAAAATAATATGGCTAAAAAAACACACGTTAAAGTAAGATTAGTACCAGAAGCAAAACCTGATAGTCCTTTTTTTTATTATGTAAAAAAACCTTCTGGAGGAGAAAAGGCTAAAATCAAATTAAAGGCCAAAAAATATAATCCAGCAACAAGAAAACATGAAGTCTTTGTTGAGAAAAAACTTCCCCCGCATAGTAAATAATTATTTTTTTTTAAATTTTTTTCTTTCGTAATTTATATAAGACCAAATCATATTTTTCCAAATACGATAAGTTATTTCTGGATCTATATTAAGTTTTTTTGATCTTTGTTTTATTTTTTTAAGAATCATATCAATCCTTTTCTTATCAACTATTTCTTTTTTATACTGTTTCAGCTTAATAACGTTATTTACATGACTTGTTCTGATTTTAATTAATGACAAAAGTTGATTGTCTAATTTATCTAATTTTACTCTTATATGAGAAAGTTTTTTTTTATTTTCTGGCGACATTTAATCTATTGGTTATAAAAATTATTATTATATGTATTAAATATGATTGTAAATACAGATCCATTTAAAAGATTTATCGAGATTTGGCTATATCTAATGTTATTACTAATCATTTTGATAGTTTTTATTGGTGGCCTAACCCGACTTACAGATTCTGGTTTATCTATTACTGAGTGGGAATTATTTAGAGGTATATTTCCTCCTTTAAACAATGAAATGTGGATTCTTTATTTTGATCTCTACAAACAAATCCCAGAATATAAAGAAGTAAACTACGATATGTCACTATCTGAATTTAAAGTTATTTATTATTGGGAGTATGGGCATCGCTTGATAGCAAGAGTTATTGGTTTATTTTCAATACTGCCTTTAATTTATTTATTTTTTAAATTTAAAAATTATCGTAATGAAATCTTAAAATACGTTATAATTTTTTTATTAATTTGTTCCCAGGGATTGATAGGCTGGTTCATGGTAAAGAGTGGCTTGATAGATAATACAGATGTTAGTCATTATCGATTAGCACTTCATTTGAGTGTAGCTTTTATAATTTTATCTATCATTTTTTGGTTTATTTTAGATAATTTAAAAATTCATAAGTTTAAAAATAGATTACCTCAAAGTTTTTTAAGGATTTTTTTATTTCTAATTATACTACAAATTATTTTAGGTGCATTTTTAGCAGGCTTAAATGGAGGGCTTTTATATAATACGTGGCCAGACATGAACGGCAGTGTTTTGCCTAACGATATTATTATTAAAGACCTTTTTTTACTTAAGTCCTCAAACAATCCTTCGGTAATTCAATTTTATCATCGAATTATTGGTTATTTAATTGTATTTTTTTTATTTTTTTTAAACTATTTATTTTTTAAAAATAATTTTAGTTTTAAATCTTTAGTTGTTTTAAATGTTGCAATATTTTTGCAAGTTTTAATTGGAATTATTACATTAATAACTGGTGTAAAAATTGTTTATGCATCTTTACACCAATTAGGTTCTATTTTAGTGTTAACTAGCTTTTTATTTATTATTTATAAAAACAATTAACCAACAGCTTTCAAATTACCTTTAGAAGATTTAATTAATGCCTGATCTAGATCTTCAATAATATCGTCAATATGCTCAATCCCTATACAAAGTCTCACATAACCTTGTGTAACACCGGATGCCGCAAGTTCTTTATCATTTAATTGACTATGTGTTGTACTTGCTGGGTGAATAGCCAAACTTCTGACGTCTCCAATATTTGCTACATGATAAAACATCTTTAAAGATTCTATAAATCTTTTTCCAGCTTCAATACCACCTTTAAGTTCAATACCTACCATTGCTCCATTCCCACCTTTTAGATATTGTTTTGCTCTATCAGCTATAGGTTTATCGTGCTCAGTTGAATAAATCACCTTTATAACTTCATTGTGTTTTTTTAAAAATTTAACAACCTTTTCAGCGTTTTCACAATGTTGTTTCATTCTAAGAGCAACTGTTTCAAGTCCCTGTATGATAGCAAAGGCATTGTCAGGAGAGCATGCTGAACCAAGATCTCTTAACAAACAAACTCTAGCTCTAACTGCAAAGGGGATATTTGCACCAGTAAGTTCTGGAACTACTTTACCCCAAACAGCACCACCGTAACTAGCATCTGGTTCATTGAAAAGTGGTTGTCTTTTTGGATCTGCTGTCCAATCAAAATTACCTCCATCTACAATGCTTCCTGCAACAGCTGTACCATGTCCTCCAATGTATTTAGTTAAAGAATGAATTACTATAGCTGCACCGTGTTCAATTGGTTTACAAATTACTGGTGCTGCTGTATTATCCATTATCAAAGGTATGTTGTATTTTCTACCTATGTCCGAAACCTCTTTAATTGGAAATACTCTTAAATATGGGTTTGGTAAAGTTTCTCCATAAAAGGCTCTAGTTTTATCATCAATTAACTTTTCAAAGTTTTTGGGATCTTTTGGGTTTGCATATCTTATTTCAATACCAAGTTTACTTAAAGTATGTGTAAATAAAGATATAGTTCCTCCATAAAGGTCTGTTGAACTAACAATGTTATCTCCAGCTTGAGCAACATTTAAAACTGCAAATGTTGAGGCAGTTTGACCTGAGGAAACTGTTAAACAAGCTAGTCCTCCCTCTAATGCAGCAACTCTTTTTTCAAGAGCATCATTAGTTGGATTCATTATTCTTGTGTAAATGTTACCAAACTCTTTTAATGCAAATAGATTGGCTGCATGCTCGGTGCTATTGAATAGGTAGGATGTTGTTCTATAAATAGGTACTGCCACAGCATTTGTAGCTGGGTCACTTCTATAGTCACCACCATGTATTGCAATAGTTTCTGGATTATTTCTTTTAGTAGTCATTATAACTCCTTTTTTAGTGCTTTAACTTATGTAAGGCGCACAATATAGTTCAAATGCCTACCGATAATGTTTAAAATTTCCTCTTTAGCAGTTTATAGCCCGCAATAGGATTAAATCGGCAAATAAAAATTATCAGAAAGGGTAGTAATTGCAATAAAAATATCAAATTGACTTTGTAATTAATAATAGTATTAATCCTCGCACAATGACAAAATTCTTAAAAAAAGATGAATTATCCTCAGATTGGTATGAAATTGATGCCAAGAATGCTGTGGTAGGAAGATTGGCTACTGTAATTTCAAAAATAGTAAGAGGAAAAAATAAAACAACTTTTACACCTCACATGGATGATGGTGATTTTGTTGTAGTTAAAAATGTTGAACTAATCAAATTTACTGGAAAAAAATTTCAAAACAAAAAGTATTATAGACACACAGGTCATCCAGGTGGAATAAAAGAAACTACACCTGAAAAACTTTTAGAAAAAAAACCTGGTGAAGCTTTAAAATTAGCTGTTAAGAGAATGTTACCTGGAGGTGTTTTAGGTAAAAAACAACTTACAAAATTAAAGATATATTCTGGCAATGATCATCCTCATTCCGCACAAAACCCAAAAATAATAGAGTTGGGAAAACTTAATAATAAAAATATAATAAGAAACTAATAATGGAAGCCACTCAAGCATCATTAAAAAAGCCAAAATTAAAACTAGATTTTAAAGATAGCAAATATGCTACGGGTAGAAGAAAAACATCTATTGCAAAAGTGTGGGTTAAAAAAGGTTCTGGAAAAATTTATGTTAATGGGAAAATGTTTAATGAATATTTTTCAAGTGAGTTTCATCATCTTCAAATAACAAGACCTTTCGAAATAATCAATCAGGCAACTGATTATGATGTAAGATGTAGTGTTAGTGGTGGTGGACCAACAGGTCAAGCTGGTGCTTTAGTTCACGGTATCGCTAAAGCTTTAGTTATGTTTGATGAAAATCTAAAAACCACACTTAAGACTGAAAAATTGACTACCAGAGATTCTAGAGCAGTTGAAAGAAAAAAACCTGGTAGAAGAAAAGCTAGAAGAAGCTTCCAATTCTCTAAAAGATAATTTTTTTTTAACTTTAAACTGTTATAATAAACAATGCCTAAGCTTAATGTTTTAGTTGCTGGTTCTACTGGCTATATTGGTGTTCAATTAATTAATCTGTTAATTAAACACAGTAAAGTTGAAATCAAATACCTATGTGGCAACACATCAGTTGGTAAAGATATTTCTCATTATGATAAATCATTAAAAAATAAAAAATTACCAAAAATAGTTAAATTTAATAAAAAATTATTAAATGATATTGATATTATATTTACAGCACTGCCTAATGGTCAAGCCCAGGAAATTTCAAAAAGTCTTTTAAAGAAAAATGTATTGATAGATTTGGCAGCTGATTTTAGATTGGAGAAAACTAGTGAATATTTTAAATGGTATAAACAAAAGCATAGAGCCCCAAGCTTAGTAAAAAAATCAATTTATTCATTACCTGAATTAACTGGTAAGGAAATCAAAAAATATAAAATTATTGCATGTCCGGGTTGTTATCCCACTTCAATACTCCTTCCATTAATTCCATTAATTAAAAAGAAACTAATTAAAATAGATAATATTATTATCGACTCTAAATCAGGCTATTCAGGAGCGGGTAGAGGGGTGCATAAACAATATAAAGATAAAAACTTATATGATTCATTAAGTGCCTACGGCATAGGTTACCATAGACACAATTCTGAAATTGAGCAGATGATTAAAAAAAATACTAAACAAAAATTTAATTTTACATTCACACCTCATTTGTCTCCAATGTTTAGAGGAATTCTTAGTACGATCTATGTTGATTTAAACAAGGGTAAGACAATTAATGCTTTACGCAAGGAGTTGATTAAATTTTATAAAGATTCAAAATTTATTAAAATTGTGGATATCAACTCTTTAGTCAGCACTAATGATGTTATTAATACAAACAATTGTATTATTTCAATTTGCAAATCTAAATACACTAATAAAGCTATAATATTATCATCAATAGATAATTTGATTAAAGGTGGTGCCGGGCAAGCAATACAAAATATGAATATTTTAAACAATTTTAATGTTAAAGAGGGTCTATGTTGAGAATAATCATTTTAATATTTTTTTTATTAACTGGATGTTCTTACGATCAGACTAAGAAAGTGAATAATGTCTCTCAGATAGAATTTTCAGATGATTTAACTATAGAAGAATTTAAAATAAAATTAGAAGAACATACTAAAAATAGCTCTTACCCAAGTATAGATAATTAAATGAACAAGACAATCACAATTGCAATTATTGGATTAGGTCAAGTTGGAAACTATCTATATCGTGAACTTAATTTAAAGAAAAAAGATATTGAAAAAAAAACTGGTAAAAATATTCAAGTAGTTGCTTTATCAGCAAAAAATAAAAATAAAAAAAGAAAATACAAGATTAATAAAAATATTTTTTATTCTGATCCTATTAAGATTATAAAAGATATCAAACCTGACATTTTGTTTGAAGTTATTGGGCAAGCTGATGGTATCTCAAAAAAGATTGTTGAAACTGCTTTAAAAAATAAAATTCATGTTATTACACCAAATAAAGCACTTATATCTAAACATGGAGATTATTTAGCTAAGTTAGCAGAGGAAAATAATGTTAACTTAGAATTTGAAGCATCTGTTGCTGGCGGTATTCCAATATTAAGGACAATAAAAGAAAGTCTTGCGACAAATAAAATTTCTAAAGTTTACGGAATCTTAAATGGTACTTCTAATTATATACTTTCTGAAATGAGAGACTCTAAAGAAAGTTTTGTTAATGTCTTACAAAAAGCACAAAGACTTGGCTATGCTGAACCTGGTAACCCCAAGTTAGATCTAAATGGTTTTGATGCTTTTGCTAAGGTCAGAATTTTATCCTCTTTAGCATTTAGTACAAAAATATCTAAGCATAAGTGTTTAATGGAAGGTATTGAAAAGATAGAGTTAAAAGATATTGAAATAGCTAGCCAATTAGATCTACGTATTAAATTGATAGGTATCTCGGAGATTATTAATAATAAACTTTTTGAAACTGTTCACCCATGCTTAGTTAGTAAAAATTCTTTTATAGGTAATGTGAATGGCGTAATGAATGCTGTTATCATCGAAGGTAAACCAGTTGGCGAAAGTGTATTGCAAGGTGAGGGCGCAGGCCCTGGACCTACATCTTCGTCTTTATTATCTGATTTACTTTCAGTTTTGAGAAGTGATGTTAAAAAACCTTTTGGAGTCTCATGTAGTCAGCGAAAGATAATTAAATGTTACAATGTTAGTAATTATTCAAATTCTTTATATTTAAGGTTTGAAGTTAAAGATAAATCAGGTGTTTTATCTAAAATTACTAATAGATTAGCTAAGTATAAGATTTCTGTAAAAAGATTAATACAGACACCAGATAAAAAAAACAACAAAGCAACAATTGTTATTATTACACACAAAACTAATGAACTTAATTCTAAGAATTGTCTCTCAATTTTTAATAAAGATAAGGATATTCTTAAATATCCCACTTTAATAAGAATCTATAATTAATGGATATATATCTAAAGTTATTTGAAGTTTTATTTCCTGTTTTTTTTGTAGTTGGTATTGGATATTACTTGGGAAAAAATAATCCTAAAATTGATACCACTTTTATAACTAGCTTCGCTGCAAATATTGGTACTCCAGGGATGATTATTTATGCCTTAACTTCAACTGGAACTTCATTTGATATTTTTAAAAATTATTTTTGGTATTATTTGATTGCAATTATAATTTTTACATTTATTGGAGTTATTTTTTTATTTTTTCTAAACACTAAAGATGTAATTCGTGAACTTCCACCTTTTATAATGCCCAATACTGGCAATATGGGTTTACCTATATGTTTATTCGCTTATGGGTCTCAAGGCCTAGGTGTTGCAGCTGCTATTTCTGCGCTAATAATTTTATGTCACTTTACGTTGGGTGTTTTTCTTGCAGACAGAAAATTTAATATTAATGTTATTCTTAAGAATCCACCTTTTTATGCAATTATAGTCTCAGTAATTTTACTTTATTTCAATATTGAGGTTCCTACGTTTGTAGAAAATACGACCTTTTTATTAATGTATGCTACAATTTTTTTAATTCTAATGTCACTTGGAATTTCTTTAACTCGTTTTAAAGTTTTTTCTTTTAAAAAAGCATTAGTTTCTTCAATAGGTAGAGTTATATTTGGTCCTTTGGTTGGGTTTTTGTTAATTAAATTTTTTGACCTTAGAGGTTTTGCTGCAGGCGTTCTATTAATCCAATGCTCTATGCCCAGTGCAGTTTTAAACTACCTTATAGCTTCAATTTATTCTCCTAAAAAAGTCGTTGATAGCGTTGCAAGTATGATCGTTGTGTCAACTGTTATGTCTTTTATAACTATTCCATTAGTTGTATTCTTTGCTTTAAAACACTTCAGTTAAATTGTATCTATTGGCTTATGAAAGCCATTATTTTTAGTTTATTAGGTTGGATGATGCTTCCAGTTATGGATGGGTTTGCTAAATACCTAAGTGCAGATTTACCAGTTCTACAAATTACATGGGCTAGATATTTTTTTACAGTAGTGTTTACTTTTCCTGTAATGTTTTTTTTCTATAATAAACAGCTTGTATGGTCTGATAAACCAAAATTACAAATACTTAGAGGTTTAATTTTACTCTTTGCAAATATTTGTTTTTTTTATGCAATATCAATAATTCCCTTAGCTAAAGCATTGACTCTTGCTTTTGTGGCACCATTAATTGTAACTGCATTTTCTCCCATGTTATTGGGTGAGAAGGTTGGTGTTAGAAGGTGGACAGCTGTTATAATTGGTTTTGTGGGCTCTCTAGTTGTTATTAGACCTGGTTTTCTTGAAATTAATTTAGCAAGTTTTGCTGCTTTAGGAACTGGAGTGATGTATGGCTTTTATTTAATAATCACCCGAAAATTAAGCACCTCGGATAATCCTTTATTAACCTTACTACTTACTGGGTTGGTTGGGTTGGTTGCTGTTTCGGGCATTATACCTTTCATATGGGTGAATCCTAACATTTCTCAGTGGTCTATGATGGCTGGGATAGGGGTATTTGCCTGTATTGGTCATTTATTCCTTATATTGTCTCTAAAATATGCTGATGCATCAAAATTAGCTCCTTTAGGCTATACAGAGATCATTCCAAACGTAATTATTGGTTATTATTTCTTTGGTAACTTTCCTGATAATTGGACTTTTCTTGGTTTAGCTATAATTGTCATTAGTGGAATTTATATCTCTAGAAGAGAAGCTACTGTTAAGAGCCTTTAATATTAGGTAACATATATTTACTATTACCTAATCCTATATATTAATTTATATCACTAAGTCTATGTAATTATTGATTTTTATTTGATATAAAATATTAGTATAATTTTACAAATAATTACAAATATTCAAGATAATAAAATTAAATCATGTTAAATTTTAACTGAATAAAATAATTTATATTTTCTTTATTAATAAATTAAGGGGAATTGTAAAAAAGTATTGAATACCAACGTTTCTAGACACTATAGAAATATGAAATATTTATAATTTTTTTTGGATATAGGGTGGGGGTCAAAAAACCCTTTAAAATAATGCTTTTTAGCGACCGTCTAAAAGTCTTGATATTATTGACTAGTTGAGCAATGCAGTCTAAGAATATAGCTTTTAAAGCTCCATAGAGCACCTTATTTTGATTGATGATCTGTTTACAGTACAACTGAAGGATGCATTGTACAATTTACGTTGATTTATACCAATATTAATTAAAAACGTTTACTACCAACATTTCTAGAAGGTTTAACGGGCTAAAAATACTATTTTATGAAGACCTTTTCGGATCTTAATAAATGGCGTTTTTGTTCAATTCCACCTTTTCCAGAATATCCGCCGAGGCTTCCGTCTGATCTGATCACTCTATGGCAGGGTATTTTAGGAGGATAGGGGTTTTTACCTATAGCATTAGCGACTGCTCTCACTGCTAGCGGTTTTCCAATAGCTTTTGCAACTTCAGCATAAGTCTTCACTTTGCCTTTTGGTATTTTCTTCAAGTAATTCCAGACTTTTAGCTGAAACTTAGTCCCCTTTAAGTTCATAGAGTTCAAAACCAGTGTTATTAGCTATTTTATTGTATAATTTCTTTGCATGTTCATTGCTAGAGTGGGTGATCCAACGAACTCCTTGCCAATTATTGGCTTTAGATAAGGATTTTAGATAACTAATGAGTTTTTGAGCTATTTTTTGGCCTCTAAAATCTGGCTCTACGAACAAATCGTCTAAAAACCCAATATATTGACCCTTAATTGGTCTTGGCATTGTTCTATAATGAGCAATAGCAACGATTTTACCCTCTAATTCAAAGCAAAGTCCATTAACATCATGGCTTTCATCGTGAATCCACCCCCAAACAGTGTCTAAAACTCCCGTATTCATTGGGACTTTGTAGAAATCGGCATAACCATTGTATAATTTAGCCCAATTTTCCTTGTCTTTTTGTTCTAATTTCCTAATCATTTAATTAATAGCTTTAATTTATGAGTTTATAATGTTGATATTTATGAATTTTTCTTTAGTTACAAGACCATTTGAAATCATTTGAACTGTAAATTGCGTCATAGGTGTTGATGAATCTGTTAATTCTTGAGCAATTAAACCAAGTGATGGTATAAGGTTTTTAACTAAATTCTCATATAAATCTTTTGGATCAAAATTGTTAGGATCAATAACTTTGTAGCTATTATAATATTTTGATAACGACTTTAAAGCAGCACTCATTTAAAAATATTATATTATTATATTTATCATTGACAGTTAAAAACTATTAATATATTACTAACGATAATTAATGGTTATCAATAGTTATAAAAATGAATGATATAATAACAGACATAAAGGCTTTACAAGAAGAAACTTTATTAAACTTACAAAGCTCCAAGGCTAACAACACTATAAGAGCATATAAATCAGACTTCAGTGATTTTGGAATATTCTGTGCACAAAATGGATTTAAGTCTCTACCATCTGAACCCAAGATAGTTTCTTTGTATTTAACATATTTATCAACAAAAGAAGCCAAAATGAGTACTTTAAAGCGTAGACTAGTGTCAATAGGTGTCATCCATAAGTTAAAAGGGCATTACTTAGATACAAAACATCCTACAATTATTGAAAATATTATGGGTATTAAAAGAAGAAAAGGTAGTATTCAAAAATCAAAAAAACCAATATTAATCAGACATTTAAAAGAAATAATTAATGTTATAGATCAACAAAATAAAGAAGAAATTAAAAAATTTAGAGATAGATCAATAATCCTAGTTGGTTTTTCAGGTGGATTTCGGAGAAATGAAATAGTCTCATTAGACTGTGATGATCTAGATTTCGTTGCAGAGGGCTTAAAAATCAATATTAAGAGTTCTAAAACAGATCAATTTGGTGAAGGTTTTACAAAAGCACTGCCCTACTTTGATAGTTCTCAATATTGCCCAGTAATATCATTAAAAAAATGGATAGAAATATCAAAGATAAAATCAGGACCTGTGTTTAGAAGATTTGTTAAAGGATCAAAATTATCAGAAAAAAGACTAACAGATCAAACAGTAGCTTTACTCATCAAGGAATACTTAAATTTGGCTGGCATAGATAGCAAAAATTATTCTGGTCATAGTTTAAGGTCTGGCTTTGCAACATCTGCTGCTGATTCAGGTGTAGAAGAGCGAATTATTATGGCTATGACAGGTCACAAATCATCAGAGATGGTGAGAAGATACATTAAGGAAGCAAATTTATTTAAAAATAATGCTTTGAATAAAATCAAGATCTAAATTTTGCTAAAAAGTATTTAAATTTATTAATAAGAAGGTCTTTAAACATAAAAAAACTAATTTTAGGATTAGTTAACTCTCCAATATAAGGAGTTATATTGCTATTCCCTTTTAAGTAATATTTTCTAAAAAAACGAGGATTAAAGCCATACTTTAATAAAAACTGTTTTGTTCCATTGTTAAGTTTAATCTTGCTATTTCTAGTTGTTATAGAGTTAAAATGATAAACTTTGAATTTAGAAATACCCTTGAATATTCTGACATTTGCGAACCATAGCTTCATGCAAAAATCTGGATCTGAACCATCTCCAGGATTGAATTCTTCACTAAATCCACCAATTTTATCCCAAATCTCTCTATGAATTAAGTGTGGTGCCCAATGAGAACCTTGTAAATCTGCAGTATCATCATTTTGACAAAAAAGATTAAATTTTTTTTCATTAAAATTGGCAAGTACAGAACCACAATCAAAATTTATCAAGCCGTGTCTAGTTGAAACATTTGTACCTGTTAGATAATATAAGTTATGATCATATTTTTTAATTTCATTGATCAAAAAAGTATCCCAGTTTTTACAAAAAAACATGTCGTCATGCGCGTAAAGTATGTGGTTGGTAGTTGTAAGAGAGTAAGCCCTATTCATAGAGCTACATAAACCTATATTTGTATTACTATAAGTATATTTTATATTATTATTAATTGCATAATTGAGAGTTCCATCAGAGCCTTCATTAATATGTAAAATAATTTCATGTTCAAAAGCAGAATTTTTTTTTAAAGATAAAAGAAAATACTTTAGATAACTAAGATTATTATATGTCGGTATTATAATTGATAGACGCATCAATATAAATTTGTTTTATTACCTAAAGATTTATCAATAATATATTTGGTAGTTTTTAATTCATTAAATAATTGGAAATATTTTTTTTTACCATTTTTTGCAATTTTAATTCTTGATTTATGGTTTCCTTTGTAGAACTTAATTTTATCAGAAAGGTCATTAATATTATCATAAAAGATTATTTCATTATTATTAAAAAAATCATGCATTTGTGTTTTTCTATCTATAAATGTAAGTAAACCATTTCCCATTAATGAGGCAATCCTATTGCTTGAGTAATACTTTGTTGGCAATCCCCTACTTAAATTTAAACCCATTTTAGAATTAACCAAAGCTCTGTAAAAGCTGTCACCCCAAATGGGTTCTTTATTTTCAAAACCATAAAAGTCATAATTAATATCTTTAATTTTCTTAACCAAACTGTTTAAAAAATTAATTCTTGAATCAATTTTACCTTTTTTTAATTTAGCCCTATTAACACCGTGACTCATTGCGTAAAAAATATCTTTAGTAGGATTTAACTTAAAAACATCAAAACATTCAATATTTCTATCTACCGGTACAAAGAAAAAATGTAAGTTTTTAATTGAAGTATTTTGTTTTTTAAAAATACTTGGATCTGTAGTAATAAAATTATGATCTACATTATTACCATAATAAGAAATATTTTTTATATTCGTTTTAGAGTAATCAAGACTTGGCATTACAGGATCCTCATTCCATTGCGAAATAACAAGGTTTTTATTTGCTGATTTAAATTTATCAATTGTTTCTAGTTCTATATTTTTGGTATGACCAAAAAATAAAAAATCGGGGTTATAATTCTTAAATGTTTCTAGTAAGTATTTTTGAAATTTATTATTAGTGTTTGTAGATAAAGAAAAAGTTCTATTTTGTTTTATAAAATCTCTATCACTTATCTCGAGAACATCGTGTCCATTTCTAATAAACCCATTAGTGAACTTTTTCCCCAAAGAAATATTATACAATCTATGATTAAGCTTTTGACCTGTGTTATAAATATTGATTATTCTAAGCTTATTTCTTATGAAATTTAGATTAAATTTTTGAACAAGACTTTCTCTAATTTGATCAATAAAGTTTGAGTTATCTTTTATTAGGTGTTTAACATTTTTGAATCCCTGATTTTGTAAGGTCTTTCTTTTTTTATTATTATTAATTAGATTTTTTAATTGAATATACAATTCATTAGAGTTTAATTTTTTTAAAATTATACAATGATCCGTTGTTTCAGGTAGACCCCCCTTATTAGATATTATTGTAGCACAAGCTCTAGAGGAAGATTCTAAAGCTGTTCTACCAAAAGGCTCTTCCCACCTTGAAGGCACAACAGCGATTTCTGATTTATTTAAAAAATGTAAAACATCCTTATGTTTTAAAAATCCTAATTCTTCATGATTTTTATGGTTAATAATTGGTCTATCTCTACTTTCATCTCCTATAGAAAAAGCCCTCCATTCTTTAAACTCATCTAAAATTTTTAATACTGCATTTTTATATATGTCATATCCCTTAGATTCATTTAATTTTCCAACAAATGTAATTCTTTTTTCTTTTACATGAATTTTCTTTTCTTTACTGATACTTGGATAAACAACTTCAGTTTTATTAATTAACTTTCTATCAAGCTCTTCAAAAAATCTGTTTTGCACCCATTTACTAACAAATATAATTTTATCTAATTCGTCTAAGAGTTTTAATCTTTCATTTGTTGTTTTTGACCCATTCATAGAGATAGGGTCATTATGAAAATATAAAATAAATTTTGAATTGATCTTTTTCTTAAGAAAATTGAAAACAAGAGGTCTATTATGAATCTCTATAATATCAAAATTATCATTTCCAGTTTTTTTGATAAAGTTTTTACAATATTCGTTTGTAGAGCTTGAAAGTTTAGACTTTAAATTATTAATATTAATATTTATATAATTATTAGTTAAATAATCTTTCCCTTTAGTGTTGCCAAATATATAATTATCTTCTTTATATCTGGAGTGTTTATAAAAATCACAAACCCAAATAGCAGCTGCTTGTGCCTTAGATATGGTATAGTTTTCTTTGTAGGGTAAAATTGTTGCAATCTTAATAATATTTATCATCTAATATTCTTTTAATATGGATAATCTTTTTTTTCTATTCTTTTTAAGCATATATTCATATGACATTGCTTTAGATTTAGTTAAAAACCTCTTTTTAAATATTACTTCCCATTTATAACCTTTGGTCGCCTTAGCTCCTTTATTATTATTATGCTTTAAGAGTCTTGAACTTAAATTAACCGTATAGCCAACATAAGATTTATCTTTGTAGCCAGGTAAGGTTTTGAGCATATAGACATAGTGGTACATACTAATATTTTTGGCGGTCCCTGGGGGAATCGAACCCCCCTTTGCAGGATGAAAACCAGCTGTCCTAACCGATAGACGAAGGGACCGTGTGTGGATCTTTTATTTTAAAAGTCATTATTTATCAAGCTGAATTAAACTACAAGATTACATCTCTAATAGTTAATTGGAGTGTTTTTTTGTTATTCCAAATATTTTCATTAATTTGACCTAATACACTCAAGGTATTTTTATAGTTCATCAAGTATTCACCAATTTTATTATTTACTGAATTAAATGATATAGATTTTATTGAAAAACCAGTTTTAGACTTAAAAATTAAAGAAATATGTTTATTATTTAGTGTTTTAGATTTGATTATTTTTAAATCTTTAAAGAGGAATGTTGGTACAGAATTACCAGTACCAAAAGGTTCTAATTTCTTTATTTCATTATAAAAATCCTCATTAAATGCGAGTGCTGATACTTCAGCGTCATATAAAAATATATTATCTTTAGAAGTACCTGTATCTAAAAAATCTTTTAAAATGAATTCATTAAAATTTTTAAGATTATTTTTTTTAAGTGTAAATCCGGCAGCCATGTTATGTCCACCACCACCAATAATAATATTTTTATCTAATGCATTTTTTATTACACGACCAATGTTATAATTATATACAGATCTTGCCGAACCTTTTAAATATTCACCAGAACTTGTTATTACAATAGCAGGTTTATTAAAATAGTCCTTTAACCTTGCTGCGATTATACCTATTAATCCCTCATTAATGTTTGAATTGTAATATACAACTATATCTTTATTTTCTTTTTCTATTCTATTAAAATCTATTTCATTTAGTATTAAAGTTTCAATTTCTTTTCTTTTATTATTTAATTTGATTAGTTCAATAGATTTGATATTTACAATACTTAAGTCATCAGAAGATAGTAATTCTGTTGCATAACTTGATTTAGCCAATCTACCACCGGCATTCAATATAGGACCTATTAGATAGCCAAGATCATTAATATTTAGTCTATTCTTTTTATTATTTAAATTAAACAATTCATTAAATGCCATGTTTTTATTAATATCAAATTTTTTAAGCACGTCTAAAGCAATAAGTCGATTTAGTTTTCTTATTGGCATAACATCACAAACTGTTGCTAATAAAACGTAAATTAAATAATCAGAAATTATAATTTTACTTTTAATCTTTTGTGTTAATAGATCTAAAAAAAAATAAACTAAAGTTGTTGCACATAAATAGTCGTATTCAATGTATCCATTATCTTTTTTTGGATTAATAATTGAGTTTGCATCGGGAAAAGGTTTATTGATTTCATGATGATCTATTATTAAAGATTTGATATTATTATCATTTAAAAAAGCAATAGCTTCATTAGATGTTGACCCGCAATCAACCATTATTATTAACTGTGGTTTTTTTAAAATAAGTTTTTGAAATAAAATTTTAGATGCTCCGTACCCATCTTTTTCTCTGTCAGGTATATAATAAAAATATGGATGTTTTATATTTTCAAAAAACCTTATAAAAAGAGAGGTTGCAGCCGATCCATCGACGTCATAGTCACCTAATATGCAAATTTTTTCATTGTTCTTAATCGAATTAATAACAAGTTTTATTGATTCTTCAAAATCATTATTTTTTAAAAAAACATTATTTAAATCTAGATTATTATCTATGCTGCTCAATTCTATTGTGTCAAATTCCTTTGAAATAACTAATTTTGATAAAATATCACTAAAATTGTAATCTTGTTTTAATTTTTCTATTGAATTTTTATTGGTTTTTTTTTCTTCCCATTTTTTACCTGAGACAGAAATCATTCTCTAATAGGGTCTGTTCTTTTAATAACTTTTTTAAAATTAGAACCTTTATGAGTAACCAATGTTTCAGATGTATAGTTGTTGTCCTTAATGTTTATTCCTGACAGTACATCACTGGTTGTTATCCCAGTTGCACAAAAAATTGAGTCTCCTTTTATTATTTCGTTTAACTCATATTTTTTACCCAAATCAGTTATGCCCATTTTTTTTGCTTCATTAATATCATTTTCATTATCAAATATAAATCTACCTTGAAAAAAACAACCATAAGCATCAAGTGCTGATGCAGCTAAAACACCCTCTGGACCACCCCCCACACCTAAAAAAATATCAATATTGAATTTAGGATCTGACACATATAGAGCACCAAGGACATCACCATCTGAAATTAACCTAACTTTTACATTTAATGTTTTTAAATCTTCAATTATTTTTTTGTGTCTTGGTCTGTCCATTACACAAGCGGTAATTAATGAAATATCTTTATTCATAAAATCTGCCAAACTAGAAATATTTTTTTTTAATGTATAGTCTAAATCAATTACCCCCTTCTCAATTTTACCAGTAGCTATTTTTTCCATATATGTTTCTGGCGCGCTAAAAAGATTTCCTTTTTCCGCTATAGCTAATACTGATATTGCACCAGGCAGGTTATTTGCCGCAAGGTTAGTACCCTCCAAAGGATCAACAGCTATATCAAAACTTGGACCCTTTTTATTACCAAGAAATTCACCGGTGTACAGCATGGGTGCTTCATCCAATGAACCTTCACCAATAACCACCTCGCCATTCATATCTATCTTATTTAATTCAGATCTCATTGAGTCAACTGCAGCTTGGTCGGCTGCAATCTTGTCTTTTTTTCCAACCAAATAGGACGATGCAAAAGCTGCTTTTGAGGAAACATTAATAAAATGATCTATATATTTTTTATCAATAGTCATTAAATTTTTTCTTCTTTAGGAACGGTAGAATTTATTACATTTTCAAATTCTCTTAGACGCTTGTAGACACTTGCCAGCTCTATAATAGTGGGCCATGCTTTCAGTAGATATTGCATAGAACCCTCAACTCTTCCAAAAGCTCTTATTATCTGTTGCATAACACCTAAAGTTACCACTCCTGCTACAATAGCCGGTGCTAAGAAAACATAAGCTGACAATACATTTGCCTGCAAGTAAGCCATACGACCAACATTAAAGTATAAATAACGTATGTAACTTAAAAAATGAATTGAACGAACATCATCGAATAATTCGTTTATTGTCTTAGGTCTAACGTTATTATCATCCTCAGCTACTACTAATATTTTTCTATAAGCAGCCTCTTTTTTTTGTAAATCATACTCAACTCCAACTAAACGTAATATCCAGCCTAACCCTATCAAGAACGCAGTACCACCCAATGTCCAAATTAATGCACCAGTTATTAATCCATATTGCCAATCACCGAAAAAAAAAATTGGTATACCGATTGATAATCCTAATAGTATTGGGGTAAATTGTATTAACACCATAACTGATTCAATAAAGCTTGTACCTAGAGATTCCATAATACGTGTAAACTTAATGGTATCTTCTTGAACCCTTTGTGAGGCACCTTCTATTTTACGAGCTCTATCATAAACTGAATGATACCATTCCACCATTGCAGTTCTCCATCTAAACAAGAAGTGTGCTGTAAAAAAACTTATTACAACATAAAGAGCTATATATATTCCAGCTAGTGTAATAAATGATGCTAAATTTTCCCAATACTCTTCAATTGTAATCGCGTTCGGTTTAGCAAGGGCTTTTTGAATCATGTCGTAGAAAACACCAAACCATTCATTTATTTTTACATCAATTTTTACCTGAACCCACAATGATGATAAAATTATAAATGAACCTAACCAAGACCATAATTGCCATTTTTTTTGAGTAAAAAATTTAAACATTTTAATTATTTAAGAAAGTTATTAGCGTATGATTTTTTAATAGTTTTTCTTTTTTGTGGTTCAATAATTTCAAAATCTATTTTATTTTTTTTAGCATACTCTATCGCTAATTCTTTGGTAGAAAATTCTAAATTTAACTCTGAAAGAGTGTTAGAACTTGTTTCCCAACCCATAAGAGGATTACTACCGGCATTTTCTGTTTCAAATTTGATAACCCATAAATCTGATTTGCCTAAACCAGATTGCATAGAGTTTTTTGTTGGTATATAAATTTTTGCTTTAATCATAAACATTGGTCGGGGCGGCAGGATTTGAACCTGCGACCCTCTGGTCCCAAACCAGATGCGCTACCAGGCTGCGCTACGCCCCGATTGAGGTACTAATACATTAGATATTGATAATTTCAAAGAATAAAGAGCATCAAAAATAAGGCTTTTTTATAAGAATCAGATATACAACAATAATGATCATTACTTGTAATAATTGTAATAAAAAATTTGATTTAGATTCAAATTTAATTCCAGACAAAGGTCGTTTGTTGCAGTGTGCCAGCTGTAATCATAAATGGTTTTTTAAAAAAGAAATTCTTGAAAATACTGTAAGCCCAATTGTTGAAGATATTGACAATGATAATGTTAATGTTTTTAATCAAAAAAACCCTACAAACAACGATGAGATCAATCCATCAGATCTATCAAAGGAACAAGTTGAAATAGATACAGTTGAAGAGCTTGATGAAAAAATTGAAATTTATAACAAAGAGGAAACAGGAAAAAATATTGAGGTTAATATAAATGAAGATATGCCTGTTATATCCAAACCCAAAAAGCCAAAAAAATTTAAAATATTAAATTCTTTTATTGTAGCAATTATTTCATTCGTAGCTTTTATAATTATTGTAGATACGTTTAAATATCCTATCGGAAAAATTGTCCCAAATGTCGAATTTATACTTTATAATCTTTATGAAAGTATTAAAGATATCTCATTATTTATTAGAGATTTAACATAAAATTATGATCAAAAATCTTTCAAAGCCTTTTAAATGGTTTTTTCAGTTAGAAGCAGCAAGTGGTCTTGTATTATTAATTGCTGCAATTATTGCTCTTGTAATAAGTAATTCTAGTTTTAGTAATTTATATTTTGACACATTAAACCAATACCTGTTTGTAGGTATTAATGATTTTGGTTTAAAACTTTCCGTACATCACTGGATTAATGATT
>Ga0209709_10000169_pt1 | contig 63584 bp, 53 predicted proteins | sample ArcticOcean_MG_C_2_FD_187435 | JGI IMG/M metagenome (GOLD analysis project Ga0209709, IMG submission 187435) | Marine microbial communities from western Arctic Ocean - ArcticOcean_MG_CB4_136 (SPAdes) (version 2) | ecosystem: Environmental > Aquatic > Marine > Oceanic | place: Arctic Ocean... | reverse complement strand
ACCTCTTCTCCTTTGATCACTGCAAACATTATGCTAATGGATACTGATTCTGCCTTTGAAACAAAAGCCGAAGCATCAGGAATGTCTTCAACTTCGATGTTTATGGGAATTGGAGCATTCATCGTTCTTTTCATTCTAGTTCTCTTAGTCGTTAACTTCATCTCGAATAAAGAAGAAGGAACACTTGCAGGAATTAATTTCAATACATTGCGTGATGATGACACAACTGCGGGCAATTCCGATGCCATTCTCGTTGAAGTGGACAAGACCAAATCATAACATCAGTAGAGTCAGAATGTGTCAAAACCCGAACCGCTCATTTTCTTTTTATTCCGGAGATGAACTCAAAAGTTAGAACGCTTCGCTCTATGTATGCGCTGGCCAAAAGACCCGACTGGTCCGGGCCACCCTCGAACGAACCGGATTTATCGTTTAATTCGTCGATTTTCAAGGTCCTTAGTGAGTATTTGGTTTCGTGAAATCAATATTGTTGATGATGAAAACATACCACCAGAAGGGGGAGTCATCTTCATTTCTTGGCACCCGAGTGGATTGATTGACCCAATGCTCATGCATGCATCTCTCCCAGGTAAACTCTCGATGATTGCCAAACATACTTTGTTCAATATTCCAATTTTAGGACGGCTGATTCGCAGTGCAGGTGCAGTTCCAATCGAACGTTCGCAAGACAGCACTGACCAACATGGGGCAAAAGACCGAAATACACAACAATTGGATAGCGTTGCTTCTGTTGTTGCAAACGGTGGGCGTTTGATTATTTTCCCTGAAGGAACAACCCATACCGAATCTTCTGTGAAACGGGCACGCTCAGGTGCTGCTCGAATCCTTCTCGCAGCACGTAGAAAAGCTCAAGCCAGTGGCAAACCTTTGCCTCAATTGGTTCCAATTGGGCTTCATTATTCAGAATCGCAAACATTCCGTGAAAGGGCCGCTGTGGTTGTCGAACGCGTTATGCAATTCGAACCAGCTCCAGAACTGGTTGAAGATGAAGAGGAACAAGACCGACTTGACCGGGCATGGGTTACTTCTGTTACAGATACAATCGGCATAGAATTGAAGCGTGCCAGCCTCTCTAAAACGACATGGAGAGAACGAACTCTCATTTGGAAAAGTCGAAGTTTGGCTTATGCAGAGAAAACTCGCCAATCCGGTGGCAAACTGATCAAGCCGACATATGCTGAATCCGTCATGGGTGCAAGACGGATTCGTGCAGGTTGGGAATACCTTGCTGAGACCGATTCTGCTACAACTACCAAACTCGTCGAAGACTGTGAATCCCATTTTGAACAACTTGAGAAACGAAATTTGACTCCTCTCGATGTCGATGCACGTCCAGACCGCCTCACTCGAGGGGCCTCGATGAAACTCTTCCTCTCATGGTCTTGGTCTGCGGTTTGGATGCTCGGTCTCATCACTTGGAGTGCTGTTTTTGGCAATCTCGTACCCTATCGTGCCAACGCTCTTGCAATACGTATCATGAAAAAGCGAGGTGCAGACCAATCCATTATCGGTACACTCAAAGTAGTTACAGCGGTCGTTTTCTTTCCACTTTGGTGGATGATTAGTTCTGGGGCAATAACTTGGTTGCTTCTTGCTGAGGCAAGCCCTGTTAACGAATTCTTACAACTGCATTGGTTGTTGAACCTCTTGACATACTTACCATGGATCTTTGTATTTGTGATTCTGTTCATGTGGTGGCCGACATCAGCCAAACTTCATTTGCGGTTATATGGTCGCTTAGTCGTTAAATCACGACAAATTAAACGTTGGAAGGCATGGAAAGTGGATGAGCACAATTGGGACGAATTAGTCCATCGGCAACGACATCTTGCTGGACGCTTAGTCGGGCTTGGTGAAGGGCTTATCCTGCCAGGAGATGAAGATTGGGTTGACCCTCCAGCAGGTAAAGACGATGTTGGTTCTGTCAAGAAAAGAATGCCAGCCCAGACTTGAACAAAGTCGGTAGTTTGTATCCTCTCAACCAAGAGCATACCCTAGGTTGATATGCGGGGTCCACTACCTCGCCTTTGGCGACTGATTATGGTAGGCAGCGAACACATCGAAATGATCCCTTCTCCAGCCAAGAATATCTGGTCTGCGGAAGTAAATGGAAGGCCTGTCGAAGTCTTAGTCCCCTCCAATGCAATCCTTCTCGATGTGCTCCGAGACAAAGTCGGAACTCTCGGCGTAAAGCGTGGGTGTGACCTTGGTACATGCGGTTGTTGCACTGTGATGATCGATGGAGCGCCCCGACTTTCCTGTCTCTGTTTAGCCGGTCAAGTCGAAGGTGCTGCGATTACAACGGTCGAAGGTTTAGCAGACGGCGCCCACTTGGCGCCAATCCAATCTTGTTTTGCGGAGTATGGTGGTTCACAATGTGGCTTTTGTACCCCTGGCTTCTTAATCAGTGCTCAAGCGTTGTTGAATGAAAACGACACGCCAACAGACCAAGAAATCGCTTGTGCAATCGATGGCAATCTTTGCCGTTGTACTGGCTACCAACAAATCATTGAATCAATTCAAGGTGCTGCGGCGATTCATCGTGGAGAAGTCGAAGCGGCTGCTCCGGCAAGCGATGCACACCCCGACCCACATCCCGATGGGCCAGAAGAACCCAATATGCCTCCAGGCCACGCACGGTGATTTTCATGTCTGAAGGATACCGTCAACAACCAGGTGGCCCCGGCCAAAAAACTCGCAAAGACGGCAAGCGCGTTGCAGGTAAGCAAGCGTTCCCCCCACCAGGTTCTGGTGGTTCGAAGCCAAATATGGCGACACGTGACCTTGATTTCATTCCTGAATCTGTTGGTGGCAAAGAGCCTCAACCAGCAGGCTCGCATATCCATGACCGTGTTCGAACCGGTACCAGCGTTGGTCGAGAAATGCCTCTTGTGGATTCAAATGCCAAAGTAACGGGTCAAGCATGGTATGGGGATGACGTTCGTTTGCCGAATGAAGTGATTGGTAAAATTTTGCGTTCACCTCATCATTATGCCAGAATAAAGTCGATTGATACTTCACGCGTTGAAGCACTACCAGGTGTTCTTGCCGTAGCAACAGGTGCCGACGCACCTCATCGCTTTGGCGTGCTACCGGTGACAAAAGACGAGCATGCTATGTCTGTTGAGAAAGTTCGGCACGTCGGAGATTTAGTTGCATGCGTTGCTGCAATTGACGAGGCAACCGCTTTGGAAGCGCTCAATCTTTTTGATGTTGAATGGGAGCTTCTTGAGCCAGTATTCGACCCTAAAAAGGGCCTCGAAGATGCCGACGAACCTATTCATTGGAGAGGTAAGTACCATTTGGCAAGAACCAATGTTCAAAAGCGAGTCTTCCAAGAATTCGGAGACCGTTCACTCGTCGAGAAGCCACACGCTGAATCTCATGGGAAATGGAGTATGGCTGGTGTGCATCACGGCTTTACAGAACCGCATGCAGTGGTTGCCCACTGGGACCCTAATGGCCGATTGCAACTCTACACTCCTCAACAAGTACCTCATTATACGCACCGAGCTCTTTCGACAGTTCTTGATGTTCCTATGCACCAAATCAATGTGATTCGCACCTTCGTAGGCGGTGGCTTTGGTGGTAAATCTGACCCGTTCCCTCACGAGATGTGTGCGGCGATTTTATCACGAAAATCAGGTCGTCCTGTACGAATTACATTCGACCGTGAAGAAGTCTATTGGATCAACAGAGGGCGTCACCCGAGTCATATTGAAGTCAAAATGACTGCTGATGAAGATGCTCGAATATCTGGTTTTGATATCGACGCACTCATCGACGGCGGTGGTTTTGCATCGTTTGGGCACGTCACTTCATATTACAATGGAGTCTTGGCAACAGCACCCTATGAACTGGGTTCGTTCCATTACACAGGCGCTCGAGTCTGGACGAATAAACCAGCTTCAGGTGCTATGCGTGGCCACGGAGCAGTCAACACACGATGTGCTGTTGAAGTGGGACTGGATGAAATGGCAGAAACCATGCAAGTCGACCCTATTGATTTGCGATTGGCAAACCTTCTCCCACCCCACAGTCGAACCATCAGCGGATTCCGCATCACTTCAAACGGTATGCGTGAAGCCTTGGAAAAGGTCCGAAAAGGCTCAAACTGGGATGAAAAATTCCGAAAGATGCCTCTCGGTAAAGGAATTGGAATTGGATGTGGATTCTTTATCTCTGGTTCAGGCCTACCAATTCATTGGGATCCAAACCGATTCCCACACGCAACCGTTCACATGCAAGTCGACATGGATGGCGGGGTAACCGTGCACACAGGTGCCGCAGATATTGGCCAAGGTTCGACCACAGCAATCGCACAGGTTGTTTCTGAAGTCCTTGCTCTTCCAATTGAAATGATTCACGTACGATGCCATGAAAGCGACACATCACCGGTCGATTTGGGTTCATACTCCAGCCGTGTTACTTTCATGAATGCGAATGCTGCAATACGTGCAGCACTCGAAATCCGTGAACAACTTCTCAATGCTGCATGGGAGATTCTTGGCTACCACCCGAATAACCTCATCATGAACGACCGCCGTATTTACTACAAACACGACCCCGCAATCGGCGTTTCATACCTCAAAGCCCTTCACAAAGCACAAGAAGACAAAGGTGCATTGATTGCAAGCGGTGCTTATCGTTCACCCCCAATGGGTGGCGTTCACAAAGGAGCAGCTGCAGGTTTGGCTCCAGCCTATTCGTTTTCAGCCTATGTTGCAGAAGTCGATGTCGATATCGAAACTGGAATGATCAAGTGCACCAATGTTTGGGCAGCGCACGATTGTGGAAAAGCCCTCAATCCTCTGGCAGTCAAGGGTCAAATCATTGGTTCTTGCCACATGGGTCTTGGCCAAGTCCTCTCTGAAAAGATGGTCTATGGCCGAACTGGCCATCTTCAAAATGCTAATCTTCTTGATTACAAAATTCCATCTGTTCATGAAATGCCACATGTTGAACCAATCATCGTCGAATCGTGCGACCCCGAAGGTCCATTCGGTGCTAAAGAAGCCGGAGAAGGACCTCTTCTCCCAATTCTTCCTGCGGTTGTCAATGCAGTTTACGATGCAATTGGAATCCGTTTGCGTACTCTACCACTCACTCCTGATGTTGTGTTCAAGGGTATTGAAAAGACGCTCAAGGCTTCTGAATTTGATGACCCAACAGACCTGCCTTCACCGAGACTTACATTCAGTTCGATGCAACCCAAGTTAGTTGCTCGAGCACAAGAGCACAAAATCAGAGACAAAGCACGTCAGCGAACCGAAGACACAAGCCCCTATGTGAATGGGGTCTTGTTTGGCTTTGATCCGACCATTCCACTGGAAGATCAAGTGGAAGGCTGGCGTACTGCCACAGAACCCGACCCTGAACAACTTGCTGAACTTGGACTTGCAGGCCGTGCTTGGCTCAAGAAAGAACAGCGACATATGGAAGGTGAAAATTAATGTTGATGCCACCGTTTACACTTCATAACCCTACAACCGTTGAGGAAGCCTGTTCACTCGCAGGAATCCTGCTTGAAAAAGGAGAAGAATTTGATTGGGTTGCAGGAGGTACTGACCTCCTTCCAAATTACAAATGGCATCTTAATCCTAAACCACATGTCATTTCACTCGCCCGAATCGAAGGCGTGGACACGTTATCTCTTCATGAGATTGGTTGCATGGCTCGACTCACAGATTTAACACTTGAAAACGGCATTCACCCGTTAATTGTTGAAGCTGCGAGTAAAGTCGCTTCCTCCCTTGTTCGCCGTAACGCAACACTCGGGGGCAATATTTGCCTGGATACTCGATGCTTTTGGTATAATCAAGGCGAACTTTGGCGTCGTTCCATTGACTGGTGCCATAAAGCAGACTGTGGGACGGGTGCTGATTGCCGTGTGATTCCGAATCAAAACACATTATGTGTTGCAACCTATCAAGGAGATATTGCTCCAACATTGATGGTACTGGACGCTGAGGTTCATTTGATTGGGCCGAATGGTTTACGAACACTCCCACTTGCAGAGTTCTACCAACTTGATGGTATGACTAAAAATGTTCTCAAAAAAGGAGAGTTCCTGCTTAAAGTGACTCTTTCTGAAGAAGGTGCTGGACGTGTGGGTTCGTATCAAAAATTACGAGTGCGTGATTCATGGGATTTCCCCGAAGCAGGGGTCGCAGCATCATGGATTCCTGGCGATGTGAATTCTCTCCAAATTGCAACTACGGCACTGGAATCTATTCCTCGATGCCATCCCGAAGAAGTTGCAGCTGTGCTTGAAGACGGCTGGGATGGAATGACTTCGGTCAAAGCGCTTGCTGCTGGAGTGCGCAAGAGTGTCCAACCCGTCAATAATACATCACTGCCTCCTCGATATCGTAAATCCATGGTTCGCGTCTTAACCAAGAGAGCGGTTCAAAAAATGATAGAATGAAGTGATACCATGAAACAATCTTTCCTCGTCATTCTGTTGACTCTTCTCCTCGGATGTTCAGTAATGAGCAGTATTCCAGTTCATGCACAAGGACCGATCGATGGTTCCTCTTGGACTCTTGGCTGGGCCACAGATATGGATTCAAAATATATTGTGGAAATGGACCTTGATTGGGATGCAGACGGTGAAATAACCGCCTATGTTGAAAATAATCGAATGTCGCCACTTGAAGTCGAACTCACGTACGAGTTCGATGATTGGGTTCCGTTTACATTCAGCGGCCCAGATTCATTTTCAGTGGCAGCGAACACCAATGATACTTTTACCATCACTTTCGGTTCAGTCGATGACGACGATGCCCGTGAATACAATCCCGATAACACCTCTACATTCACCATAACTGCTGAAGAGAAAGTAGGCGATACATCGGCAAGTACACAAGAAATTGAAGGAGATGTTGGCGTTCCTCGAATTTTTGATTTACGCCCGGAAATTACCCTTTCCGACGAGACATTATATGCCGGCTCATGGATTGAAATTTCAGCAAAACTCACCAATAACGGAAACGCCCGAGATGCAGTTAAACAAGCCAGTGTTCAATTCCGCAGTTGCCCTCACCTCTCGATGCCAGGCGTGGAAGATCTCGCCAATACAATCGTAGAGACGACCGATGCCCAGAATGGCAAGGATACCTATGTGACGCTTCGTCTTGAAGCATCCGAGAGTCAACCGAACCGAGTCTGCGAAATTACATTGGCTTTGACATCTGAAGGTGATGAGGCTTCGCGTAGTACAACTTTTGAACTTGAAGCCATGGCTGTTGAAGAACAAGATTCTTCTTCGACTTCGACTGAAACAGGTGATTCAGATGATGGTGGCAGTTTGTCTCAAGAGTCGAATACCCTGCCTTGGGTTGGTGGTGTTGAACTTTTGATACTGCTAAGCACGGTTGCAGTTAGAAGCGCCAATTCGAGTAAAGACTGAATCGCTGTTTTTTTGATATTTTTAGCGATTTCGCCCTCATTTTCTCATTTTGAAACAATTCCCACTGATTTGATTTCCATCCCCTATTAAGTTGTGGCCTCTAATCACGCATGAAAAAGCATTAAGTGTGGAGCGAGGTTCCGACGGTTGTTATACTGTTCAAGAGTACGGCAAGCGCACAAGGAGGGAGAAATATAGCAGAGCAAGAATCATCAAAAATAGCCATGGAGACTTGGCTTAAAGTTGGACTTGTTTCATCTCTTTTCCTTTCCGTTCTTGTGATCAGTGTTGTGAGCTGGGACAAGAACACTGTTCTTTCGCCTTACAACAATGCTGCTGACGAATATTCGATGCAACAGTTGACTGAGATGCGCAATGTTATCGAAGAAAGAGATTTCAGTATTGCGAACACGATGTCGACACCGATGTTGGTGAACGATTGGAATGATCCTCACAGAACAATGTTAATTATTGCTGGGCCGGAAAAGCCGTTTGATGCTGCTGAAGCATCTGCGCTCCATGACTTTGTTACCAAGAAAGGTGGAAAAGTCATTCTCGCAGCAAGTTCAACCAACGCTCAACTCGTTGCATCAGAATTCGGTGTCAAATATTTCGACGCTCCAGTCTATGATGACCAACGCTACTACGAAGTCGAAGATTCCGTCGGGGTCCTACAACCTGCTGACTACCGGCGTCTTTGGTCCGCAGCAAGCGTGAACCAAAACATCAGCGAAATGGGTGCTGAGAAATTAATTCCATGTTCCGAAGAGTCTGTTAAAAATGCTCAAGTTGACAATTGCCGGATGCCAGTTCTCTTCCATCGCCCAACAGCAATCCAGGTTCTTGATGAACAATCCGATTCAAATCGCGACATCAGCATTCTTGCTGCTGCATCGACTTCTGCTCGTGTCGCTAAATTCCCCGATAACATTGACAGTGACCAAAACCCTACATTGGGTGAAGGAATGACGGGACTCATCATCCGTATTGATTATCCCGTTTCCGGTGTCCTTGATGTCATTAAGAACAATGATTACGGAGAAATCGATGTTACGGGATCTATTGTTTTCGTCTCAGACCACTCAGTTCTTGCAAACCATCTTTGGGATGCTGATTTGGCTGAAGAAAACGGATACCTACAATGCACATCCCCTGCCTATGTCGAAAACGGCCACAACTGCTGGGACTCTGACCCAGACGGTCTCTCCTCTGCTCAAGGTAGTACTGATTGGAATGGAAACAGCCAATACTTCTCTGCTTTGATTTATGACATGATGGAATTCGACAATCCTGAATTGTCAACAACCATCACTCGTTCTCCTTCTGAATTCTATGTCGTCTTTGACGAGAGCCGACACGTCTCAAGCCCTCTCATATCTCCATTCACTGAAGCAATGGGTGCCGTAGTCTTACTCACAAGCGACGTCGTCCTCAAGTGGCTCATTATTCTCAATCTCTTTGCTTTGCTTGCCATTGCCATCATGGTCGTACCAGAGAAAGAAAACTGGCGGCATGTGTTTGACCTGACACGCTTCAGAGAACGCCCTTCCAAACTAGACACCTCCCAATACCAAGCTCGGACTCGTGACGCACTCCTCTCGAAAGTACGTCAGTTCAATGACTTGACGCGTGATGAATTCATGCGTAAATCCCCTGCGGAGATCATGCAAATGGTCCGAGATCCGCGCTTGGTCGAGCTCATCAGCTCAACCCGTTCCTACTCCAACGAAGAATTGCGAGAAGTTATTCCGCAAATCCGGCGTTGGGGAAATTGATAATTGGAGGAAAATAGACATGCAACCCCCCGCACCCCCAGCAGCCCAGCCCGCGCCAGCGCCAGCAGCGCCTGTGGCCCCAGCAGCACCTGCAATGCCTGCACCAGCAGCGCCAATGCCAGCGGCACCAATGCCCGCAGCACCAGCGCCTATGGCAGCACCTGCAATGCCCGCACCAGCCCCAGTACCTGTAGCACCGGCCGCTCCGGCCCAGCCGAAGCACCAAACTAGCCCAGAAAACAAAGAGAAGTTGAAAGCCGTCGGTTCGATTGCAAGCGCAATCGCAGCCGAAGTAGCGAAAGTAATTATCGGTAAAGCACACGTTATCGATAATGTACTGATTAACATTCTTTCCAACGGTAACCTTCTGTTCGAAGATTACCCAGGTCTGGCTAAGACATTGATGACCAATACCTTTGCTGATGCACTTGGTTGCGATTTCAAGCGTGTTCAATTTACGCCTGACTTGCTCCCTGCTGACATCACTGGTACCAACATCTATGATGCAAAGAAAGGTGAATTTACTTTCAAACCAGGACCTTTGTTCTGTAACCTTCTTCTTGCTGACGAGATTAACCGTGCTCCTCCAAAGACCCAAGCTGCTTTGCTTGAGGCTATGCAAGAGAAGCAAGTTACCATTGGTACTGTGACGCACAAGCTCCCAGCACCATTTATTGTTATGGCAACTCAAAACCCAGTCGAACAAGAAGGTACTTACCCACTCCCTGAAGCACAACTTGACCGTTTCATGTTCAAGATGTCCGTCGGATACCCAGACCGTGCTGACGAAGATGAAATTCTTCGCCGCCGTATTCAGCGTGGACAAGACGCTGTCGAAGTCGATGTGATCACTCACCCTGAGATGGTCATTAACATGCAACAAGCATGTGAATTCGTCTACGTTGACCCTGCTCTCCGAATGTACATGGTTGAAATCGTTTCCCGAACACGTGAAGATCCTCGTGTTTTGGTCGGCGCTTCTCCTCGTGGTTCCCAAGCATTGCTCAAGACCTCTCGTGCTGCAGCAGCACTCCGTGGTCGTGACTTCGTCACTCCTGACGATATCAAAACAATCGCAGAACTTGCACTCGCACACCGAATTATTCTCAAGCCTGAGCATCAAATCAAGGGTCTTGAGTCTGGTGAAGTGATTCAAGCTATTCTACGAGAAGTTCGAGTTCCTACCGTTTGATTGTAGAACAAAACTGATTTTGAGGTGAATGTGATGTGGAGTCGTAAATCTGCTATGTTAGGAAGCTTGGCTATTGCCATGTATTTACTTGGTTTAACCTTGCGAAATTCCCAACTGGTTACGATTGCCGTCGTCATCTTCGTGTTCTTGACTTGGGCTGCCTTGTTTGGCGGTCACGCAGACGTTGCCGCTACTGGCCGTCGTGCAGAAGAATGGACCGGAGAAGAAGGTGCAGCATTGAACAGTGTGAGTGCTATGCGCAAACTGTCCAGTGCCCGTATTTTCGAAGACGGAGAACTCAACATTACACTGAGGATGCAAAACCATTCCTCGCTTGCCAAAATTCTCGAAGTTCGAGATCGAGTTCCTGAAGTAATGCGTATCAAAGACGGTGCGAATTACATCTTGATGGAACTTGGTCCTCGGCGTGAAACATTCATTGAATACACCGTTGAATGTCCTCTTCGAGGTTTCTATAGTGTTGGTCCTGTGGCTGTCAGGATTCAAGACCCCTTCGGATTATTTCACAAGGAAAAAGAGTTGCATGTCTACAATGACTTCCTTGTGTTCCCGAAAATGGAAGACCTCTCCGATACATTCGTCAAATCTCGTGTTCCGAAGATTTTCACAGGTGCTGTCAACATTCGTCAACCAGGCCCTGGTTCAGAGTTTTATTCTCTTCGTGAATATTTCGAAGGTGATTCGTTCCGAGCCATTAACTGGTCTGCTTATGCCCGCTCCGGTAGACTGATGGTGAATGAACGAGAACGTGATGCTGTTTCAGACATCATCATTATCGTAGACTCACGTTCAGTTGCCGAAACTGGCCCAGTGTCTCGTAATGCACTCGTTTACTCGACTCGTGCAGCAGCTTCTCTAGCGAAGTTCTTCCTCAGTCGTCGTGACTCTGTCGGTGTTGTCGTCTACGGCGATGAAGTTGTCAGTGTTGATCGAGATACAGGAAAGAAACAACTCTACGTGATCTTAACCAAACTTTCTGGTGCTGTGGCACGAGGAAACATTCCACTTCAAGTGGTTGTGAATCGTATCTTACCACACATCAACAAAGGAAGTCCAATTATCTTCTTGTCAAATCTCGAAGATGACCCAACCATCGTGAACGCTCTGCGTGATTTCCGTGCTCGTGATTTCGATGTCACAGTTCTCACGCCTTCGTCTCTTGAGTTTGAATTCGATGCACGTCGTATCGATCGAACTGGGTATGAAATTATGAAGACCGAGCGCGATGTTCTCATTAGTGAACTTCGTGGTCTTGGTGTCAATATTATGGATTGGGAGCCGGATATGTTGCTCTCAACAGCACTTGCTGGCGCAAGAGGATTCTGAGGTGACATTATGACTGTATCACGACCTTCCAGCGACACATCTCACTTGTATGATGGAAAGACCGTTCGTTCATCAGCCCCTTCTCGAAAGAAGATTGCTGGTCAAATCGGAACTGGAAGTGAAATCCCAAAGGATGCAATTCCTGAAGTCGAGATTCCAAGTTTCATCGAAAGTCTTCTTGGCGGTCCTTTGGTCCCGAAGACGAAGTTCTTACCACCTGCAAAGATGGTTCAAAACCTCCAACTGGGTGTTTACGGAATTCTCGTTGCTTTATCTCTCTTAACCTACATGATTTCGCCTGCAGAAGGCACAATCTGGTACATGATTACGGGTAGCCTTGGAATTGCAACGATCCTTCAATTGCTTCTCATCGCAGCTGCAACTGGAACTGGGTTTTGGGGGACCTTCCAACGAGATGGACGTTTCACACTCATCAGCAACCTGATGTTCATTCTCGCTATCTTGCGTTTTGCTTCTTCAAAAATCATGCTTTCCAACGATATGTTTGGACTCCAAGATAAACCGTTTTTACTTTCAGCCCTTGTCGTTGTCTATGCAGTGCTTTTGATTATGTATTTCGAACTTACCAACGGCGTTATCCGTTATTCAATGCTTGATACAAGTATTCGAACCAATGAAGTCTATGTCATGAATCCACAGAAGATCGTTGGTAAATACCACCGTTCCCTTCTCATCAACCCGCTTATTGCTACCGTGTTAGCAACGATTGTTCTCTCTGCAAACACGATTCTCCCTTTCTTCGTTGGAATCTTTTCCAAAGATACCGCCCTTCGCATGGAAGAATCAGTTGAACTGATTTCGGTCTATGGAGTGGCACTTGGGACTTTCTTTGTGTTCTGTGTTGTTGGCGGATTGTTTGCACTCAACCTTCCAACCCACCTGCAGAGTTTCCGTGAGAAGCGTGCAGGCGATGACTAAGCCTCGATGGCGAGTTCCAAATGGTCTGCTAATACCTTGAGCATCGAATGTACATCTTTGTTTTTCGAGATAAGTCGTATTGCATGCTCATTTATTGAGAGTACTTCTACTTCAAGAAGTTCTTTGAGTTGTTGTGTCAAAATGAATTCCGAATCTTCTGGAAGTTTATTTCCTACCAATGAAAACATAACTCCAAATTCGGAGATTTCATGTTCAGTAAAGTGTTCGCTGACGATTCTTGTAGCAACAGTAAGGTCATGTTGTGATACGATCCATGAGATGTGCCCAGGGACTGAGTCTAAATTCCAGCAAGGAACATTTTCTTGAGCCAATTGAATTAACACTCGGCCTAGTTTTTCGCTCTGCACTTCAAGTGATGGCGAATCTACACTAATTCGTGCAATGCTTGGTAAACACCCGATCGCTTTCACTTTTCGAGTTTGGTGTAAATCTGGCCCGATAATTGAGGAGGCCTTTTCTTGGTGAACTCCTCGTAAGTCTCGGATTTCAAGAGGAATTCCAATGCTCCGAAGAGGTTCGACAGTTGCAGGATGTAATACTGGAGTGTCCAATCGAGCAAGTTCTACCGCTTCCCCATAGCCAAGGTAGGGAATTGGTTTGGATTCAATTCCCCATCGAGGATTCAACGGTAAAACACCTTCAACGTCTTTCCATAGAATGACCTTGTCGGCATTCACTAAATGCGCAATAGAAGTTGCGGTATGGTCGCTTCCTCCACGCCCAAGCAGTGCGAGTTCACCATCCGTACCTTCACCAAACCATCCGGTGATGACGGGTGTCCCAAAGAGGGCAGAGTGGTCTAATTTCTCCATTGAGGCATCAATGTCGACAATAGGCGCTCGATTGATTCCCTTCAATTTCAAACCGATATCTTCAGCTCCAACAGGATGGGCTTGAATATCAAATTCTTGCAAATGGTGTGCGACAACCAATGCCGACAAGCGTTCACCTGCTGCAAGTAATCGATTTGTAGCATTCCAATCATCTGGGCTTCTGGACAATTCTTCCAGTGAATGTTCGATGCCTTTCAATACCGAATTGAACAGATTTGCATTCTTGCTGTCGATTAACCCTGGTGCGAATCGTAAATGCTGTCGGGAAAGGTCACTTACCAATCGGCTTGCATATCGCGGTTCTTGACTTGCCCGCATTAAGCGGTCGGTTGTACCCCATAAGGCAGAAACAACGAGAATAGATTGGCCAGGCCAGAATTTGATCACTTCAGCAATACGATTCAAGTCCGAAATATCTCGAAGGCAAGAACCTCCAAACTTGTGAACAGTGATGGTCTTATTCATCGAAAAAACCTCCACGTAATGCGAGGTCACAGAGAACAAGTTTGGCCATTGCTTCTACAACTGAAACTGCACGTGGGCCCAATACTGGGTCGTGACGTCCACCGACAACCAATGGTTCGATCGAATCTGTTGCAAGATTCAAGGTGAGTTGTTCCGAAGCAATGCTCGATGGTGGTTTGAATGCAACCGATACATGAATCGGAGAGCCCGTAGCAAGGCCTGCCAGAACACCGTCAGGTTTCTCACCCATCAATGTTGGAAGTTCATTTGTTCCACCCCACACATCATTGTGTTCTAAGCCAGACATTTCGACAACATCGAACCCTCGTCCAAATGTTACGCCGCGTGCGGCAGGAATGGCCATCATAGCACGTGCTAGAGCAGGTTCAAGTCCATCAAACCAAGGTTCGCCTAATCCAAGAGGTACACCAGTGACACAGAGGTCCACACGGCTTCCGATCGAATTGCGACCCATTCGATGTTGCTCAACCGTTTCAACCATCGCCAAGGCGGCAACAGGGTCTCTGCATCTCATTTCTTGGCAGGCTTCATTTTCCCACCTCGGGGGGCAGAGTTTCATTGATTTGGCTTTGACTTGACCGATTGCTCCAACATGCGCCTCGCATTCGATACCGACTTTGTTGAGAAGGGGCGATAGAACGGCCGCTGCAGCCACTAAAGCAGCGGTTAAGCGAGCACTTGAACTTCCTCCGCCGCGAAGGTCAGCCTCGCCATTGGTTCGCTTCTGCATCACCATGTCTTGGTGGCCAGGGCGTGGATGGTCGGGTAGGAAACTGTAATCACGAGATTTGGCATCCGTGTTTGCGATAGAAATTTCAATTTCATCCCCAGTTGTTTTGCCATCCACTACGCCAGTCCGAATTTCTACGTGATCGGCTTCCTTCCGCTTACTTGCATAACGTCCACCTGGGCGTCGTGAAGCCATTGCCTGTTCAAGAGCAGGATAATCGAGAACAATTCCAGCTGGTACACCCTTGAGTATTGCGCCTACGCGGGGTCCATGGCTTGTCCCAAAAAGGGTGAGCCGGATACGTTCTCCGAGGTGCATATGCATTGGATTCAGTTTCACGAGCCACCCTCACTTGAAGAAGGTGTGTCTCATATTGTTTCTTCTCTTTCGATGCTCAAGAACGATGTTTCAATCACTTTGACAACATCTTTGTTGGCTTCAAACAATTTCCTTAGGCGGTCACAAATTGGTATGCTTACTTTTGGTGCGACCACGATGATCGCATTTCCAGAACCACTCATTCCGGCTGCACGTGCGCCATTGCTCATTGCGTCATTGGTAATCTTACGGCCTTGGATATCATTCAAGACGGCAACAGTTCCTCGACCATTCCAAGTTAATGCAACCAGTTCATTCATTTCTTGTAATGCCTCAAGTGAATTCTGAAAAGACTTACGGTGAGGTGCGAAATCTTCCAATTTAGGCCGCATAGTCCGTTCTCCACGGCATACAATCATGACAAGCCAATGATCCATGTTGGGGCCATCGCCTTCAAACAATACACCTTCAGCGATACTGTTTGCCTGCGGATCGATAAGTTTCCATCCAGGGGTTAGGCAAGCCCACGCATCATCGATCGAGCCAGTGATGGAGATGTTTGAATCAAGTTGGGCTTGTGCGGCCATTGCTACGTACTCTTCTTCACTTACTTCAGATTGAGTGGCGTCCGCAAGCGCTCGAAGAGCACCTATGGCTGTTGCAGCACTCGATTTGAGGCCTTGGCGTGGAGGGACTTGGCTGATGACAGCCCAATACAGTTCTTCTTTGGCTAGGTCGTTTGGAAGCTTGAATCCACCAGCTAGCCAAGCATCGATAATTGCCGGAAGTAACCCATCGGGGTCATCGAGATCTCGTTTGCTAGGCCGGTCGAGTAAACGAACTGCTAACGGCAAGTCGAGACCAATACTTGCTCCATAGCCAAGGCCAGCAGCATGCAGTAAACTACAACCACCGTTCGCCTGTCCAGAGCCTAAAATCGCCATTGCATCATCTCTCAGTGACGATACTTGAGATTGAGGCACCAATATGCCTCGCTCCTACATCGCACCATCCGAGGACAATCTCACCTTCTTTCAATGCGGTAATTGATTTGGTTTTATTGTTAAGGCCCACGACTCGTACCGTCTCTGCTTGTTGCAGAAACATACTACCTTCTTTATCATTTTCATCGAGCCATTTTATCAAAAGCATTGGACGAATTTCAATTTTAAGCCTCCCAATCGTGGCACTGCGAATCATTCCTTCCGTATTTACTAAGAGGACCTCATCACCCGTATGAAGTTCTGAGAGATATTTCGTATTACCATTGGACATGCGCACATAAGCATGCGGTGGACCAGCATTGACGCGAAATGGGCGTGTAGGTACAAATTCCGATTCAACCGTTTCTCCATGTACGAACAGAAAACTCGAGGCACTCGAACCGAGTAAAAGTCCTTCGCCATGCTTCAATAGACGAGTCATGTCGATACAATATCGCTCAGCAGTACCCCCTGATTCAACCGATGTGATGGTGAGTTTTCCCATGCCAACTTTTGCAGAAAAAGAAGCCTCATCGTTCGATTCAATTTGTTCAGATTCTAAGCGTTGAGATTTGACGATGAGGGCTGCCTCGAGCATTTCCACTGAAGGGCTCACCACTAAGGCCTCTACTCCCCGCTGTAATGCAAAACCGGCTCCCTGGGCTTGCTCAGGAGTCGAAAGAACGGCAGCGATTTTGGTAGGTGTCCCCTCACAGGCAGCTAAGAGGTTCTCAATTGGGATCATCGACCAGTCAGAGAATTCGAGAACTAACCATTCCACACTCCCTACCAATGAACGTGCATAGTTTTGTGATGCATCTCCATCAAGCATCACCAAACTTCCAACGAGTTGACTTGAACACATCAAACGATTTCCATCACAAAAAATATCTGTATTTGAATCAGTTGGTGTTGAGAGAAGCATGCGGTCAGCACCTTCGAATGTCTGGACTATACTTTCTATAGAAAAGCGCTTATCAATCCAAACTTCCATATGTATTCCTCAAAGTCCACAGGCATTCATCGCTTCATCTACAGTAGAATCTTGATGTACAAGCATCATCAATGCTTTGGCAATTGCTTCGACATTTGGATGAGCAAACACTTGCCGGCCCATGCATATTCCAGATGCACCGGCATCAAGTGCATCACGCACCATTGTCAAAATTGCTTTCGAATCACCAGTTGCAGGTCCTCCCGCAACTAATACGGGGATTGGTACAGCGGAAGTGATTTTCATGAAACTCTCTTTGTCACCTGTCCATGTTGTCTTGGCAGCGTCACAACCGAGTTCAAAAGCAAGTCGAACGGCATGTGCGTTTGCATTTGTATCGTCACCTTCCATGATTGATAGATGTTCGCCGCGGGCATATACCATCCCAAACATTGGCAACTGGTGATGCAGTGCTGCTCGGCTCATTTGACCCATGCGCTCAATCATTACTGCCTCGTTTGGGCTACCCATATTGACTTGGCAAGAAACACCGAGTCCACCCCTCGGTAGAACTTCATCAGCATTGCCTACCAGGACCTTGTTCGAACTGTCTGGTCCCGCATGCCTTGTCGATACCGAAAAATGAACAACCATGTCAGTTGAAGAGTCTTGACAAAGGTGGCCATAGTGGCTCACCAATCCCTTTTGCGCAACAATTGCATCAACGCCAGCTCGTACCAGTGAGCGGATCACATGCTCAGTATCCGTAAGCCCGTCAACTGGGAAATCGGATGCACCATGGTCAATTGGAATCCACACGCCTCGTCCATTTGGAAGTAATGAGTCCAAACGAGATGCCTTGTCCATGGTTCGCCCAAAACCCGCTTGTTCTCAAGGTTTTGCCCGCGTTATTCGGAATCAATTTGCTCACTCGACCACTTCATCATGGCCAATTCAGCCCGATTGAGGTGTTCTTGTAAGGTTGAACGTGGAATTTTCATCAATTCAGAAAGTTCTCGTAATTTGATTTGTTTAGGATGGTCATAATATCCCGATGTAGCGGCTACTTTGACGCATTCCATCTGGCGTGCTGTGAGGATCCCTTCGATAAGACTCGCATTATCTTCCATTTCCACAACTTTGACGACATCAGGTGGTAGTAATTCTCTGCATGTTTTCAAGAACTGAGAAATACCTGCTGGAACTCCTCGTACTGTAATATTTATTCCCTCTCCGCCATAGGTGTAAGGCGGAAGAATATGAATGTTGGAAAAACGTATTGCTGCTATCGAAAGTGGATGTGAGTTCCAAACGACAAGATAGCCAGACTGACCTCCATCAAGTTCCGATTCAACCGTCAAAAAGGGGACATCATTCAAGTCTTGAGGACCCTTCCCTTCACAAAAGTGAGGGAATATCAATTGTCGAATCCCCTTTTCGCCAATATCAAGGTGCCCAACAACCTCTAAAGAATCGGCAATTTCAGCAATTGGGCCATATTCGGACCTTGCGACCGTTTCAGCCGTCCACTTTAGATGAATTTCTCGCACATCCATACCAGTTTATAATATCATATAAATTACAGGTAAAGATATTTTGTTAGCGAGATTATTACAGAACTTCCAGAGTCAACTCTAAATCTTCCAAATTAGTTTTCACCGATGCTACCAAAGGCTATCACCTCTTGCGAGTTATGATGGCGGATAGTGGGTGGCAGGGAATACTGGTTGAATATACCCCTTCGATAATGACAACTGTCCTTGCTGGAGGTTTTATTTTCGGACTTTGGCGGATTCTTACTCGTCAAGATGTGACCGTTTCAACACGGCAAGGGATGAACCCTGAAGGCCTCAGCTATGGATCTGGTTCTCAAGGCTTTGGAAGTGCTAAAATCGAAATCGATCGGAAATTAGCTATTGTAGCAACTCGACGACGACGACAAGAGTCTATTGCAAACCATTTGGCCATTGAAAGTACAGAACGTCAAGCGAGAGAGCAACTTGTACAAACACGTGCTCGACAAGAAGCCGAGCAGCAACAAATGTATGCTGACGTTCATGAAGCAGCACAGGAAGAGGCACGTTTAGCGTCTGAAGCGGCTCAACTCATACGTGACCAAGAAGATGCGGCTCGACGTCGTGAAGAAGAAGAGGCCCGCCTCACTGCTGAGCGAGAAAATCAACGTCAGGCAGACTTTTTGGCTGCAGAAGAAGCCCGTCTCGCAGAAATCTCAGCAGCCCAACAGCAACAAGTATCTTCCACGAATGCAAATTCGAAAGCCATTAAAGAACTTCAAGCACGATTGGAACGTGAGGGTGCTAAATCTTCGGATGTTCAAGTTTCACTCATGTGGAACAATTACAATGACCTTGATTTACACATTGTCTGTCCTTCAGGCGAGCGCCTTCACGGCGGGAACAAAACTTCAGCCTGTGGCGGAATTCTTGACGTGGATGCAAATGTTCGAGCAGAAACCCGTAAGCCGGTCGAGAATGTCTTTTGGCCAGAGGGTACAGCCCCTGGTGGACAATATCATGTCTATGTGCATTACTACAAAAAGCACAACAAGCGCCGGTCAAAAGATCCAACAAGTTTCCAGATTATGGTGAACAGTGGCGGAGAAATGACCGAATACACTGCTGAACTCAGCAAGGGTGACCCAATTATGCAAGTCTGTTCGTTTAACGTTTCCTCAAAATCAGACCGAGAGCGAGTAAAGCGTGAACTTGAAATGGAACTGCAATCACTCAAGAACCGATTTACAGATGCTGATGCAGATGGTAGTGCACAACTTTCAGTTGAAGAACTTGCAAAGGCTACTGGCATGTCTATTGAAGATGCAGAAATCATTCATAAGAAGGCCGACAAAGATGGCGATGGCTCTGTTTCACTCGATGAATATCTTTCTGCCTCTGATGTTCCAAGCGCTCCTGACTTAGAATCATTGAGCACTGAAGACTGATCAATTCAAAGTGATTTGTATTGGACTGCTGAATCATTAATTGATTCATTTGACCGAATACTCTTGAACGAGTATCATCGACTCTCAAGAGAGAATATCTTCGAGATGGTTGCCTTCACATGCCTTGCGAATCGAACGAGCAATTCGACGTCCAGTCGACATACGCTCTTCGTTGATGTCAGAGTATGATGAACCACCGACGAAGGGATTTGAACCTGCGACAATACGTGCGCTTATTTCGAACACTTTGAATTCGAGTGCATCAGTGACAATAGTTTCGAGGCAGAACGGTCCAATCATTCCACGGCTTCCTTCTTCCAATTCAAAAGATTCAGCCACAGTGCCTTCTGCCATTTCAAAAGCCCTTGGGAGTAGAGATTCACGGATGACGACCGGTTGGTTGCCTGTGACGACGAAAGAAGGTTCAACTCCCATTTCACGTAAGTCACGGAGCGAACCTAATTTGTAAAATTCATCGACATTCGATTCATCTCTTCGATCCATTGAAAGTAATTCGAGCCGACCCATATTCTTTCCAGCATGCGAGCCTTTACCACGGACTTGGAATCCATCGGTTGCAGTAGGGTCAAAGAAAAAGTGAAGGTAATATCGGCATCCAAGGACGTATTCTTGAATTGTAAACTCTTCTTCAATATCGACATTTCTTCGGAAGTCACGGTAATTTCGAGCGATGAAATAGCCTCTACCACCCTTTGCTCCCGCATATTTCACAATAACTGGGCCTTCGATATCATGAGGATCTTCGAGAACTTTCGGCATTGTACAGCCACCGGCTTCCAGCCATCGACGTTGACGTTCTCGGCTACTTTCCCAATGGAGAATTCCACGGTTTCCAAAAGTTGGGACTTGGAGTTCTCGGTAATTTGTCGAACCAAGATATTCAACCAAAGACCCGTGAGGGATGATCACTACATTTCTCTCTCGGAACCATTCAGCATGGTCAAGCATTTCACGATAGTTTTCGAGCATCAACCATTCGTCGGGTTCAGCACCAGGGAATGCTTTGTAGAAACGTCGTCGGTTTTCACCCACTGCAATTCCAAGCGTGCGGAAACCTTCAACACGAGCTCCATGCAGTATTTGCAAAGAAGAATGTGAGGCAACAACACCGATTGTAATGTTGTCTCGGTCGTAGTTGGCGAGCCACCCCGCCAGTGTATCTGAATCTACGCCCATGTCGAGGGGTTCAGTATTTGCGATATGAGTGTTATGATTGAAATATCTTCCTGTGAGTATTTTTTTTGCATTCTCAAGGCACTCTGTAACCGTCTCCAAATCGTGTTTTTGCCACAACAACGACAAGCCCTCTGTTCAAACGAGTGGTATGGCATGGTTACAACTTGCATTCCGAGTTCTTCTTTCTGGTGGATTGATTGTCGGTGCGAGTGAAATCGCAAAGAAGAATGATGTCCTTGGGGCTTTTCTCGCTTCTTTACCATTGATTTCCATCTTCGCAATGATTTGGTTGTACAATGATACGGGTGATACTGAACAGATTGCAATCTTCAGTAAAGATATTTTTTGGTTGGTTATCCCGTCCTTGGCATTGTTCCTCGCCTTGCCTTTTCTCCTACAGAGGGGTATGGATTTTTGGCCAGCGCTCGGGTTGTCGGCCCTCCTCACTCTTCTTGCCTATGCTTTCGGTTTGAAAGTAGCAAGTGGCTCGACCTCTTGAACACCAGAGTCCACTCATAATCCTCATCGAATGAGTGAAGAGTTCAAGGGCTTGACCCCTATCGAAAAACATGACCGACGACGCACCATCACATCGCATGACCTACGGAGGCTATTTGCAATTGGATGAGTTACTTACTCTCCAAGACGGTCCTCAAGGTTACAGCCCGGCTCCATCTAACGATGAACAACACTTTATCATCGTCCACCAAGCCTTTGAATTATGGTTCAAACTCATTTTACGTGAATTAAAAGAAACCCATGCCTTGCTTAACCAGGAGCATGTTCCAGAAGAAAAATTACCTCAAATGGTCCATCACTTAGACCGTGTGACCGAAATTTTCCGGCTTCTTTCGAATCAATGGAAAGTCATGGAGACACTCACGCCTCAAGGTTTCTTGGCTTTCCGAGATAAACTCGGTACTTCGTCAGGATTTGAATCATGGCAAATGCGTGAATTAGAAGTGATTCTTGGCCTCGATAATGCACAACGGATGGGTGGGATGGATCCTCTACTGCACATGAAAAAACTGGCTGCTGAAGGTAAAATTACAGCGTCGGTTCTCGCAAATTTCGAAGCAACATCAAATCAACCATCACTTCGTGAAGCCCTTTCTTCTTGGCTCGCTCGGACGCCAATTAACGGTTCACTCGCAGGTTCTGAAGGCGATTCAAAAGTCATTGAAAATTTTGTCGAAGGTCATGTGCAAGCAATGCGTGCACATGGTGAAGATGTCATCGCCCATATTGTCGCCATCGGTCATGGTGAAGAAGCACCGGTTCGTTCTCGAATTGAAGCCGGTACTGAGCAAGCTGCTGAATTCCTACGTCCTGATGGGGTTCTTTCACGTTCGAGAGCAGGTTTGCTGTTTATCGAATCGTACCGTGAATTGCCTTTACTTTCTTGGCCTCGAAAACTTATTGACGCCTTTGTTGGACTTGAACAATCAATGATACTCTTCCGTTCTGCCCATGCTCGAATGGTTGAGCGGATGATTGGCCGTCGAATGGGAACGGGTGGATCAAGCGGTGTGGATTATCTTGATGCTACAACCAAATACCGAGTTTTTGTTGATCTCTGGGCTGTACGAACAATGCTTGTCAAGCGTGAAGCTCTACCGGATGTTGAACAAGCCGATTTCTACGGCTTTGCTACAAATGATTGATTCAATCCAAGTGTGGGTCGATATCGATTGGAATGAGTTCGTGTTCATACTCATACAAAGCAATCTTTAGAGGGTCGAGGACGAAGCGAACTGATGCTTCTTCAAGACCGTAGAGTGAGACGAGTTCGTCCATAAACGCTTCACGCAAGACTTCTTCGTTTGCATAAAGCGGAGCGCCCATTCCAATTTGGAGTGCGCGTGCGCCAATAATCCGTGCTCGTTCAAATCGTGTGTGGAGTCGTGCTGGTTTGACCATTAAGATACACCTGCGAGTACACCCGCATTCTGCCGACTTGCCTACTGGTCTTGAACCTAACCCTCGGTTCAATCGGATTCTCCAACCTATTCTTCTTCACCCGTGACTTGTTTGGAGAGGTTCCAACGCATGTAGATTGCGGGTGCTAAAGCAGCAAGAAGAATACCGGTCCAGAGGCTCGCTCTTTGACCGGGTGACATGCCTTGTGGGGCAATTATTTGGCCCGCATCACTGTCATCGTACAGATCCACACCACCCGGTAGGTTCGTTGAATCACTCACTAATTGGTACGTGCCCGTTTGTTCTAATATCACGACGAGACTTCCACTGAAATCTTCGAGTAAGGTCGAAATATTTCCGGACCCATTTGAAGCATTGAATTGCATCATGTCTGTAGCAAGTGTTGGGTGTGTACGATTCCGGTCAGGGTGCTCGATTGCCTCAGTTCGCCACACACTTACCCGGTCACCTTGCGATGCTTGCCAAGTAAGACTTCCATTGTTCAATTCTATTTCGGAGAGGCCAGAATAGGAGGTCGAACGCTGGCTAAGAGCATTTGAGAGTTCGAGGCCTTGACTTGAACCGGTAAGCAAACCTTGGCCATCAATGACTAGACTCGGTAGGAATAGCAATCGATGTTCATTTTCAAATCGAAGTTTCGAAGCGCTGAGGAATGAAGCATCGACAACCGAGGGATGGTGTTGGATTACGAAGGTATCCGTACGATTCAATGCATCTATTTCATCTTCTATCAATTCGCAAGGTTCACACCAATCCGCACCATAGTATTCGACGAAATGTTCAACTCGTTCACCGATGCATGAGGTGGAATTGAAGCAAGATGAATCAAAAACCACCACGTCATGCATGGTGGCGAAAGTAGGCTCTTCAGCCGCGACGTGCATCGATGAAGGCAAGGCACTTGTCATGACGAATACCAAAATCAGTATTGACAAAATCTGCACCTTGGTTCTCGACACGGTTGCTGGGAGTATGAATGTGTTCAAAAGGGAACTGCTCTCACCACTACCTATGGGGCAGGCATGGTGGCGGCGACCGTCGACCCTTCCACTCGCCCTTATCATAATGGCACTGTGTGTCATCATCGCAGGTGGTACAATTCGTATCAACGATGCAGGTGAATCGTGTCCTGATTGGCCTCAATGCTTTGGTACATGGGGCTTTGATGTCTCTGCCGATGAACAAGGTGCGTATTGGGAGGAGAACCCTGATGAAATCGATTCACGCGGCATCGATCACCGATACACAACCTTTGAAATCTTTTCTGAATGGTTCCATAGATTCTTAGTTGCTGTCATTGCTATACCTGTTCTTTTGAATGCCGTACTTGCTTGGAAAATGATGGCAACTTATGGTAAGACAGTGTATCGTTCCACTCTTGTTTCTGGCGTGTTGCTGATTGCACAAGCTTTGGTTGGGGCGCTAACTGTTTCAATGGATAATGTCGATTGGTCGGTAGCGTTACACCTTTCTCTCGCCAGTATTTTCACTTCCACTTTCTTATTCCAATACTTTGCAATGCGCAAAGCAGAGGGTTCTGAGTCGCCATTATATTCTATGGCTTCTGAATATGTTTCAACAAATCGGCGTCGTGTTGATGCTATGGTAGGTTCAGTGTTTACTCTCTTAATTCTTGGAGCATGGGTCTCATCAACTGCCGGAGGCCAATACAATCAAGGTTGTTCAGTAGGATTCCCAAACGGCTGGCCAAAATGTAACGGCAACTTGCTTCCATCCTTCGATGGGCCTGGTGTTTTGGTTCAAATGATTCACCGCTTTGGTGCAGTTCTGGTGGGATTAGTTTTGGTTTCAGGTTCTGCTCGCCTTCGAAGTGAAGCACGAACCCACAATGTAACTCCCTTGTTCGGACGCATTACTGACTTCACTGCAGGCTTATGGATTCTCAATGTTCTTGTCGGTGGCTCCTACATCGTTCTAGCAGACATGGAGGATTTCCCAGAATGGGTGTCTCTTCTTCACTTAATTTTTGGAATTAGTTGTTTCCTTGTAGCTATTTCAGCATCCTTCTTCTTACGCTTAAGCACGGACTCAGGTTCATCTGAGGAGGAATGAACGTGGCTGATGTGGTACCAGAGGGCTTAGCACCACATCCAGGTTGGTTCAAGGTATTCACGCAATTGATGAAACTTCGCGTGATCGTCTTGCTTCAAGTCACTGCAGTTTGCGCTATCCTCATTCACGACCTTCTCGCTCGTCATGGATTACTTGATGCTGATCGCTCTTGGACGGATACTTTCTCAACTATCCTTCTTACAGTGGTAGCGGGTACCCTTTCGGCTGGTGGTTCAAATTCCATCAACATGTGGTACGATGCAGATATTGACTCTCATATGCGCCGAACAATGAATCGACCAGTTCCACAAGGACATATATCTGCTCGAGGCGCCCTCATCTTTGGATTAATCATCGCGATATCTGGTTCTTCACTGTTCTTTTTGGTTCATTGGAAGGCCGCTTTCTGGTCCTTTTTCTCCGTGGCTTTCTATGTTCTTGTGTATTCGATGTGGTTGAAGCGTCGTACACCTCAAAACATTGTGATTGGTGGCATTGCAGGTTCAACTCCTCCGTTGATCGGTTGGGCTGCAGCAGCCGCTTCATCGATTGATTCCCCTAACCCTTTGGATTTGGGTTCACCCATTCCATGGATGTTATTTATGTTGATTTTCTTGTGGACTCCACCCCATTTCTGGGCTTTAGCTCTGTATCGTTCCGGTGAGTACGGTAAAGTCAACATTCCAATGATGAATGAAGTGAAGGGGCCTGAGCATACGGTGTTTCTATCCAAGATATATTGCGTACTTTTGCTGATGCTTGGCGCAGTTCCTTTCTTTTGGCCACAAAGTGGTTTACCACTCTTATGGGCATTGCTTGCTGGTGGTTTGACGATCTGGTATGCTCAATCGGTTTGGCAAATCGACCCGCTTGAAGAACTGGATGAAAATGGTCGTATGCCCAAAGCTGCTCGCTCCTTTTTCCGTTCACTCTACTATCTCGGCTGGATGCATGTTGCTCTGGTGGCTGTTTGTGCCATTCCTCCTGACTGGCTTGGTATTCTCGGGCCATTAAGTTGAGTGCATCGGTTTTGCCGCTGTTTTTAGGACGGAGCCAACCGTCATGTTCATGACTGCCTCGACGGTCGCCGGGTTACTGCGGCAGTCGCATAGCCTGGCCATTGCGCTGGATTGCTAATCCAGTGGTGTTTCACCTCGGGAGTTCGAATCTCCCCTGCCGCGCCATCAATTCTTAATCAAAGAACTCTTGGAATTCATCTGCAGTTCCACGGTCGACAATATTGCGTTTACGTGCGTTCACAACTCGGGCCAATCGCGTTCTCTTTTTGATGAGGATCGGTAGGGAAATCATACTTATGACTAAGGTTATCAAGGCTACAATGCCAGTCGTTTTGAATTCATCAATTGCCATATAATCGGTGAGTGTACCAAGCCATTCAATTCCAAGTGGTGGTTCAGGTTCAGGTGGTGGGAGTGGGATGAGGTGTTGATTGAAGTCCCACCATTGGTCGTCGATAACCACACGGATTGAATTGACTGGATAGTTGACTTGCATCAACTGATTCCCTACTGAATCAACAGGTGCGAGAATGTAGTATGATGTACGCCATGGTCGAATGTTTTCGTCGATTGTTCCACTTGTATTGTAATATCCAGTTTCACCCGAGGCTCCAAGCATTCCAATTTCCAATGGCTGGAGGAACGTCAAATCGATTCCATCTGGCTTTTGATCAGTCCGATACAAATTCCATGTGACATTTCCTGTGGTTTCTTGTTCAGGCCAAACCCATGTCATGTTCAAATCATAGCACATTGACCAATCATTCTCAATTTTGTAACATTCAGTATCATTGGTAAAGGTCGTCGTTACTTGAATTGCCGATACTGATTTTTCAGGTGCGACAGCATCGCCGCAAAAAGTTAAGCTTTGTCCATTCTCATCACTTGATATCTCGATATGTGTTAGGTCTGGGTTTCCTTCACGGTCAGCAGGCATAATGGCGTACGACGCACAGGTGCCAGTGGCGAGTGGCGAAGGATCAATCCACGAGGTAGACTCGGGGGTTACGGATGCAATAAGGGAATCTTCAGTCAATTGCTCCCATATGAACTCGTTAAAGTCAGGGTAAGGAGGTGGGAATACTGTACCTGCACCGTTCTCTACGGTCAATTTGAATATGTTCCATGAACCGATATATGGGTTATCTATATCTCCAGTAGGGCTCCATTCGAGTTGTATACTTCCTCCTTCAAGTTGAGTGAAATCAAGAGGGCCACTACTGGCATTTGCAGGAGGCGCAGTGCCGATAATCAGTAAGACGCCATTTTCAGTGAGCGTCACGTCAAAAGAATTGTCGATGTTCTTGGTATAGTCGTCGAGGTACGTCCATATGTTGTCATCAAGAGATGATAAGAAGCGTACATCAACCGTTTCAAGCGGAATGTTTGATGGCAGGAGTGCCGAAGAATTGAGGTGAATCTCCATGCGGTCCATACCAGTGTTGTTTGAGTCGTCTTCATTTGCCAATATCTTGTACGAGAGTAACATCAGAGGTTGTCTTCCTTCACCGATCCCGTATTGAGTTCCAAGTACGGGTAATATTGATTCATGGTCAAGGTAAGATAAGGAGCGTGTAACTGCTTGACCGGTAAAGAAGGGTTCGTTATCGAGAGAGACATAATTGTACAATGTAATCTCTTCATGAACTGATTCTAGACTGCCAAAGGCATCGGTTACTCGAAGAGTAATGGTGTGGTCGCCAAGTCCGAGTACTGAGCCTGAAACATTAAGCAACTGTCCATATCCGAGGTTAATAATTCCTGAAACCCACCATGAATAGTTCAGTGGTTGAGCAGCTGTTGGCCCGGTTCGAGCCACCATTTCTATGTTTTCTCCAGTGGTATAGGTGCCCTTGGAATTACCCTGCACGATTGCAGCATTGATGCCACCGGCAATGATTTCAGTTTGTTCACTGAGGCTGTTATCGCCGGTTTTGATATCGAATCCTTCAGGGAACGAAGCAGGCACATTGATTGTTAACGTACGTCCAGCACCGACGGTTGAAAGATTGAATTTACAGATGCGTGATTCAGCAGGTTTGAGATCGATGATTATGCATTGACTTTCTTCATCAACATCGCCGACTGGGTCATACACCTGGAACGAAATACTGACTTCTCCAACTGAGACATTACCTTTGTTGGTGATGGTTGAATGAACCATATCCTCTCCATAGTAATATTCGCTTGAAGTGGAATCATGGCCAGGTGCCATCGAAGTTGCTTGTAAGTCGAGTGTGTTGTCCAAGACAATGGTGATCTCTGCATTATCATTATCCGGATTCAAGTCTGCATATGGAGTTCCGCTGCTATTGAACAGTCCCCAAGCCAACTTAAATGTCCCTTGAGAGGAATGAGTGAATGCTGGCATGGCACGGGTGAAGGTGGATATTCCACCCCATGATGGGAGGTTTGTCACGTCGGTATATGATTCAGAAAGTAAAATTGTTTTGTCCTCATTCCAAAGTTGCCAACCGAGTTGAGCCACAAAGTTACAGGTGCCACATGCAGTGACTGAGCCTTTGATCTCCATCGTATAATCAGTATCTGTATTGAGAATCTTTTGTCCATCATAGACGGCAAGGTTGGTTAAGATGCTTGTCGGGTCATGCGTTGAATCAACTGCAAGATCTACAAATGAGCGTGTGAGGTTTATCTGGAACGTAAAAACGTCATCGGAGGGGTCCTGGTCCAATAAATCAAAAGCATATACGATGGTGAAAATCCCTTCGTCTCCAGAGGGGTTCCAAATATTTGGGGCTATGAAGTCCACGGTTGTTCCCGGATAAATGGTCGGCAAGGAGAAACTTCCCCGGCCGTCAAAATTTGATTTACAAATCGAAGTTTCTACCACACCTTCACACACATACCATTTCAGACCGCGATTCGCAATCGATTGCAGCCCTTGATTTGAGATTGTAGTGTTGAACTGAATTGTATCCCATGAGGAGCCCCATGACTCTTCAAGAGGTGAATTAGTCGCTTGAAGAGATAAATCACCTGATTCTGCTGCTACTGCAGTTGGTAGAGTTAGCAGTCCGGTAAAAGATGCAAACAGGAGGAGGAATACCAACGAAATACTTCCGCTTTTCCGACTCGAATCACTTGGAGCATAGCGCGACATTGAGAGGAGCCTCACAGCGGGGCTTCAAAGACTCATCGCCCCCGAAGGGGGCAGATTCGCGATAATGTGATGATTTACATCCACTCCATGCGGCAACCTCTTGAATCGCCGAATATCACCATAGTTCATGCGCGGTGGTGAAGTTTGTTGTCTGAAAAGAGACGACAATGCCCTCACGGCTGTAATTGAATTCCTATCGGCCTTTGCATTATTTCTCATGATTCTCACCGCTTTTTTATCTCTTGCCCAACTTCAAATGGGCTCCAATGACCCGAATGTTGACCGGCTTGACCGTTTTGCAGTTCAAGGCTTAGATCGATTGACATCTGACGAAGGTTGGTTTGTCCCAATGGGGACGGAGGGGTTGGATTACGCCAATTCGACCTCGGAATGGCACCTTCTTGATGCGGTTGAATTGGATAATGGCCGGGTACAAACCGGTTTAGTAAAAGACGGAATACTTGATCATCAACGCATCGAAGCATTGCGGAATGTTTCAGAAGAAAACATGGCGTTAGGTCTCGGCCTCGATGTCGGCTATACGCTGTTTTTATCGATTGAAATTATTGAATCGAACACCTCATCCCGTGTTGGTGTGAAATTGTTCTCCGGAGGGACAGATAGGTCAACAGCTTCTTCCTCTTCAACCGCTAACCGTCAATTCGTTCAAGATGGAGACCTTCTCCAAGTCGTACTTGAAGTTCATAAAGGTGGGAATAAGAATAATGATCTCCATTTGACCGAGATTATGATTCGTCCAATCTCCTCAGGTCCGGAATGGATTGAAATCTATAATCCGAATGACTTCGCACTTGCTTTACGTGGTTGGTCCTTGAATCACACTTCCTCTTCGAGTGCGAGTAATCTGTTATTCAAAGAAGGAGTAATCTCGGGCCATTCGGTTCTTCTTTTGACTGGTGATGCAAGTTCTCAAGCATCGGGAAATGCTTCTCAAGTTCTTGATTTATCACAGGAATCTTTCCTTGGTGTCGGTTCAATTAATCTTCTTGCGGATGGCCGTGGTGTTCTCTCACTCCGCTACACGCAGCTTGATGAAGCACAACCCTACGATATCATGAGTGTGGAGTGGGGCGGCGATACCGGTTTGTTCACTTCATTAGGCCAATCGCTTGGGGCTGAACGTAATCCAAGCGGCTTTGGAGCAAATTGGAGTACGCAACAAACACCTACGCCTGGAGATTATCTCTGAGGTAACCCTTCTCATGATTCGGACTCTCTTTAGCGGATGCTTCATCTACCTATGGCCACTGGTCTGTACAGATTCCCATGCAGTCACCTTCAGTTTACACCCGTGACCGTTGTGTAACGGGTATCCATGGATTGGATGAAATCCTTCGGGGAGGAATCCCCCATGGTTCAACTGTACTTGCCGCTGGAACCTGCGGTTCAGGAAAGACAACATTGGCTATGGAGTTCTTAGTCCGAGGGGCTTTGGCCGAATTCCCAGAATCATGCGCTCACTTTACAGCAACAGAACCTTCGATTAAATTACTTGAAAATATTCGCCAATATGCCTTTTTCGATATGAAGATGGTCGATTCAGGAAAAATCAACGTTTTTGATATGGACGTTTTGTATTCATGGCTTGGACTGGACAAAGCATCGTTCGACCTCGATGACGTCCACGCTCTCATTAAGGCAATTATTAACATCGTTCACGAAATCGGCGCAACTCGTTTAGTGATTGACTCAGTTACGACCTTGTGTTACAAAATTAAATCTGAACAACTCATTCGAGATTTCCTTTTTACCCTTGGAAAGAAATTGGCATCACTCGGTTGCACAACGATCCTCATCTCTGAAATCACATCGGCAACAGAAAATGCCCACTGGTCATCATTCGGTGTTGAAGAAGCGATTGCAGATGGCATCATTGTCATGGGGGATGTTGAACGTATGGGCCACCTTCTCAGGTTCTTACAGGTCGTTAAAATGCGCGGAACAGCCCACAGTCGTGCTAAACATGCTATTGAATTGACTCCATTAGGTGTCATGCTCACTCCTATGCTCAAATGGGGCGCTCAACACGACAAGACCAATAAAGTGGGGAACTGATACATGTATTCTAACATTATACTTGATGACCGAATTGCTGAACAGCTTGCTGCTGATATCAGTCTTAGTAGTGCTATTCAAGTCCGCTTCGGTAATTCGAACGCTTTCAACGTGACTGCTAGTACGTTGATTCCATTAATGCGAGACCACGATATGGGTGGCGTGTACATTTGTGCAAGCGTAGGTGCAGTAGAACGTATTGAGGAATTCAAAGCCATTGGACTTTCAGATGAAGATATTTCACGAATTCAATTTATTGATTTGGTCTCTTCAGGAATATTGGGTGGTACTGATGTTACCTACACCAATATTCACTTTGTCGACAGCCCAATTATGCTCGAATCAGTTCTTCTTCGAACCTTGTATATTCTTCGCATGACGACATCTGTACGGAATTTCGTATTTTTAGACAGCGTCAATGCCTTAGCCATCTATAATGATGAGCGCATGCTTGCAGAATACCTTCACACTTTCATCAATACATTCCGTCAAAGAGAAGTTCTTTCAGTTATTCTCAACGTACCCGACCAAACCCCTCCTTTGGTTCTCTCCAATCTCGACTTATACTGTACCGACTTGATCGACAGAGGGCAAGTTCTCATTAATTGAGGTGTTTTTATATGGCGCGAAAAATTGAATTTGACCCGGAAGATGAAGAGTTCTTTGGAAAAGTAGGTTCGTTTGGCGTTCCGAAATTCGACAATGAAATGCACGGCGGTGTACCACGTGGTTTCATCATGGTGGCTTTTACCGATACAGGTTCAGGAAGTGAGTTATTCGCAAAGCAATTCACCTCACCTGCCGAAGAATCTGACAATACACTCTATATTTCAACCAATGAAGGACAACAAGAAATCATTCGTATTTTCCAAAAATACGATTGGCCACTTGACATCAGTGTTCGAACCATCGGTGAAGAATACAACTCGACGGTTTTGGAACGTGAACTTTTAGCCAGCCGTTACCGATTGGAAGGTTTCCGACTCGATGATATCCGACGCCTTGCCCAAACTCGGTTTGTTGACGATAATACGCAAGATTATTTGACAGAAGTCACCAATGAAGTCATGGCTTTAGGTCCTTATTTTAGAGCCGTTATTGACAGCCTTGATTTCTTTTTACAAAGAGAAGATCCTGCCCGTGTTATTGCAATGGTACGTATGCTTCAAGCTCATGCTCAATTGAATCGAGGATTGATACTCATTTCGGTCTCAACCCACGGTTTGGACCCACTTGTAAAGCAAGAGTTGTCCTCAATCGCTGATATGGTTCTCTCTTTCCAAGTTCGAACTATCGGTACCGATTTTGAAACTTCAATGATTGTCTCGAAGTTCCGAAACGCTCCTGAAAATTTGAAAGTTCTCGTATTCCGTGTGACTCCAGAAGAAGGAATCACCCCAGAAACCGTTGAACGTATCGCTTGAAGTACGGGACTATTCGGATTCAAACCCAGTACATTGTTTGGTGCTTTTTGGCGACATCTCCAAAGAGGTCGGGTGTGCCGAACCATCATGGGCGACCGAGCGGCAACTGGCGGTTTCGACCCTTCCGGCATCGATATTGATGCATGGGAGAAATTGGAAGAGCAGCTTGAAGAAACCATTCCAAACTATGACCGAGTCAATCGTTTGATGACGTTTGGTCAGGATAAGCGTTGGCGAAAAAATGTTCGAAATCATGCTACAGCAGGGATGAACGTTCTCGAAGTGGGTTGTGGACCAGGTTCATTCGCTGAAGATCTGATTGGTCTTGATGTGACCTGCCTCGACCCTTCATCTGAGATGTTGAAAGTAGCCAAGAAGCGTGTTGACGCTGCTCGAGAATCTCGTGGTGAGCAACCGGCACAGTACATCGAGGCAATTGCAGAATCAATACCTTGTGAAGACGATACCTTTGACATGGTATTTTGTCTTTTTTCATTCCGTGATTTCCAAGATAAAAAGAAAGGACTGAGCGAGATCTACCGTGTTCTCAAACCCGGTGGCAGGCTCGTTATTTGCGATGCAGGAAAGGCCAATTGGGTTCATGGGCTTGGTGGCCGAATCTGGATGGCAACGGTTGTTCAATGGATTGCTCGCTATGTCACGAAAGAGAAAAATCATCCTTGGAAGGGCCTTGCGAATACGTACACACAATACGGTACAAACGGTTACTATCGTGCCATGATGAAAGATGTCGGATTCGATGACGTCCAAGGCCGTTTATTGTGGCCTTTTTTGATGTCAAGCCGGTTTCGAGCGACCAAGCCTGAGCAGGAATGAAACAACTTTACGGTTGGAAATGTCCATACTTTCCGCCCATTAGCCTCATAAACCCCTTCCGATTCACCGAACCACTGGTGGTTTACTTGGGTATGAAAGATGTTCTCCGAAAAATCAAAGAGGCTGAGCAGTCTGCCGAAAAGCGACTTTCCTCTGCTCAAACCGAGTCAAGTAAAATCACTGGTGACGCACGCAAAGAAGCATCAGCACTTGTAACCGGTGCTACTGAGGACTCTGTGAGCGAAACTCAAACAACTCTCGACGCTGCCCGAAGCAAGGCAGGTAAAGAAGCAGATAGCGTTCAAAAAGAAGGTGCTTCGGTCGTTGAAAAAATTCAATCATCTGCATCGAGTCGAAAGGAAAAAGCAGTCAAGAATCTTCTTGACGCCGTTACTTCACAATGAGGCGATATCATGTTTGCTACTTCTGAGATGTCCCGTCTTACAGTAGCAGCTCCTGTCGCTAAGATGGAAGAGATCCTCCGCCTTTGCACCGAACTTTCATGCGTTCACATCGAAGAATACGGTCGCTTTGAAGACGGAATTGGCGTTGGAGCATCAATGAATTCTGCCGAAGCAAATGCCATTAGTAACTTGTTAGTTAAGGTTCAAGCAGTTTCCTCTTCAGTCCAGGCATCAAATACAGATGGTCCAGTTTCACACACTGAAGCGGTCAAAATAGTTGCTTCTTTCGAAGACAAAGTCTTGGCAGCATTAGATTACATCGATACCATTCGTGATGCTCAATCCACAATTGCTACTTCTCAAGAGCAATACCATGTCCTCAATCGTTTGGCTCCTCTCGACCTGCCACTCGAATTAATGGGTGGATTTGAAGGCATTGAAGTATTTGTAGGAGAAGCACGAAGCACTTCGAAAGCCTCAGAAATCTTTTCAGATATACTCTCGGAGATTGAATTGCATGCTGCAGGCGGTCTTATCGCAGTTGCATGCCGTTCCGCACATTCTGCTGAGGTCCAAATCTGCATGGCAGAACTGGGTTCAAAACCTGTTCAAATCCCATCTGGTGAAGGTTCGCCGGCTGAGAAGGCAAACGCTCTTCTCGCAGAAATCGGACGTTTAGAATCAAAAGTTGTGAGCACTCAAGAAGCCCTTGATGCTTGGACTCTTCGGAATGGGCGTAATCTCGTCACCGCTGAAGAACATCTCGTCCGAGAAATGGCAATCTATACCGCACCTACACTGGTTGCAGTGAGCAATCAAGCATTTGCTTTGGATGGTTGGGTTCCAGCTGACCAAGCAGAATATGTCGAAAGCCGTCTCTCTAAGGTTGCTTCTCACGTTAGCATCGAGGCCTATGTCGGTGGACATCATCACGAACATCATGATGAGCCAGAATCTGCTGACTTAGAAGAACTCATTATGCTCTCAAATTATCTGGTGAAGACCAATCAATCAATTTTCCAATTCTTCAAGGCAATTGATTTGGATGATTCCGGCCTCATCGATGGCTATGAGTTCCAAAATGCTCTGAAAAATGCAGATGTTGCCGACCTCCCTCCTTGGGGAATGGGCAAACTGATGGCAGCAATTGATCTTGATGGTGACGGGAAAATCAATTTGCCTGAGTTGGACATTACCCTCACTCGTATTCGAAACACTCCAGATCATGATGACGACCACTATGATGTCGAGCCTCCTATTCAATTCACGAACGGCTCAACTTCCGAACCGTTTGAACTGATGGTCGATTTAGTCGGTCGGCCTAAGTACGGAACATTCGACCCAACCATGCTCATGATGATGACTTTCCCATTCATCTATGGAATGATTTTGGGCGATTGGGGCTATGGAATCGTTCTCCTCCTCTTGGGTGCATGGCTTGGTAGCAAAGCCTTCGCCGTTGATCCAATGGCGCAAAAAGGAATCACTATTCTCCGATGGATGGGCGTTTGGTGTATCATTTGGGGCATTATATTCGCAGAAGGCTTTGGCTTTGTATGGGATAATACCGGTCAAATGGGGAGCGACTCTCCATTCAATGGATTTTATGAATGGACCTATGCGAATATCCACGTCCCTGGAGCAATTGCAGACCTCTTGAACCTTGGAGGCCTCCACATGCCGTTCCACAGAGCATCTGCAGGTCACGGATTACAAGAATACGTGATTCTCTCCATTTACTTGGGTGCAATTCACATCTTCCTTGGATTCATGCTTGGACTTGTCAATGTTTTCAAGGCACACGGAGCAGCAGCAGCATTCTTTGAAAAGGGTTCTTGGATTCTTATTCTCATCGGCGGTTTCATGCAATGCCGAAACATGGTTTCAGGCTACAATGATCTGTTTGAATTCCAAATCTGGACCGTCTTACTTATTGTTGGTATCATCAGCCTCATCATCGGTTTGGCCGTCTTCGAGAAATTCGGATGGGCTGGCGGCCTTATCATGGGTCCAATCGAAACATTCGGACTTCTTGCGAACACACTCTCTTATCTGCGAATTATGGCAGTTGGTGTTGCAGGCGTTAAGATTGCAGAAGTGTCCATCACCATGGGCTTTGAGCCTATGATGGATGCATTCAGCAGTGGCGGAATTATGGGGATCCTTGTCGGTCTTCTTTGCTTTGTCTTATTCATCGGCATCCAAGTCTTTGCCATCGCTTTGGGAATCCTTTCCCCTACCATTCACGCTGCCCGTCTCCACTTTGTGGAATGGATGGGCAAGTTCTACGACGGGTCCGGCCGTGCTTTTGCACCGCTCGGTGGCCGTAATCTCCATGTGGAGAATTCATACGTGGAGAGCAAATCATAGTCCAACGGACAAAAAACGGAGGTAGTAAATATGAACGTAAATACCCTAAAAATGAGCCTAAGAACACTGATCCTTTTGGCAGCCATCACCATGGTTGCTCAAGGTGTCGCAGCAGAATTGACCGAAAAAGAAACAGCAGAATTCACCCAATCCGACGGATCGGGATACTCTGCTATCGGTGCTGGAATTGCCCTCGGACTTGCAGCAATTGGTGCAGGTCTCTCTCAAGCAGCCATTGGCAGCGCAGCTGTCGGTATGCTTGCAGAAGATGGAAGCAAGTTCGGTGTCGCACTTATTTTCACTGCTTTGCCAGAATCCATCGTGATTCTCGGTGCTTTGCCACTCTTCCTTTGAGGGAGAAGACAAACATTCTGGGGCAACTCAGTAAAGTGAAAAAAAACACAAAGAGGAATATATATGACGCTTGAAACACTCGCAAAAGATATCGCTAAATCTGCTGAGGCTGAAGCCTCGGCTATGGTCAAAGCGGCTAATGAAGGGGCCAAGGCAATTCTTGCTGAAGCCAATGAAAAGGCCGATACCATTCGCTCGGAAGCATCTGCTCGTACAGAACGTGAAGCAACTCAAATTGCTCGTGAAGTTGTAGCCAGTGCTCGCCAAGCAAACCAAAAAGAAATTCTCGTTGCACGACGCAAGGTTCTCGATGAGACCTTCCAATCGACCAGCGACGAACTTGGAAACCCGAAACTTTCAGGAAGAGCCAGTTTGCTCAAATCCTTGATGGCAAAGGCTGACAAGATTGGTGGTAATGATTACACAATTCGACCTGTCGAACTTGACCGTAAATCACTTTCAGAAATTGCTGGTAAGCGCACGATTGGGGAACCAATTGTTGGGCTTGGTGGCTTTGTTCTTGAATCGCCAGATGGTTCAGTATCCTACGATATGCGCTTTGATACCCTCCTTGAATCAACATGGGGCGGAAAACTCGCTGAAATTAATTCAATACTTTTTGACTGAGGGATAGATGATGGTAATGCTTGGAAATACACCTTATGTTGCTGCCCGTGCTAAGTCACGTCGGCAGAAGCTTGCGGACCGTTCTAGGCTACGTCAACTGATTAACCAATCACCCGAACAACTGACCGTTGCGGTCAGCGAAATGGGATACCGTGCAGAGATTGATCTCTATGCAGGTCAATTGACTGGTGGCGATTTGGTTGAAGCCGCATTAACCCACAACTTGGAACATGAACTTGAACAGATGCTTTCGATGTGTAACGGCAAAATCCGTGGTATTGTCGAAACCTATACATCACGGTTTGAGTATCATAATGCTAAGGTTGTTCTTCGTGCTGTGGTCAATGATGTTGAACTTGAAAAAGTATCTCATTCCATTCTTCCTGAATTGAATGACATTAACACACCATGGCTGAAAATCATTGAAAATGCTGATGATTTGCGCTCTGCAGTTGTTCAGATGCGTCGTAAATCCTTTGGTCCTGCGCTCAATGCCGTTCCAGAAGATGCTCGACTTTCAGATTACGAAGATGCACTTGATGTTCATTATTTCCAGAAAGCCTTGTCTTCCATGACTGGTAAAGGAGCAGATGTCCGTTTCTTGAAAGAACTTCTTGGCGCTGAAATCGATCACCGCAACCTCTTGAACATTCTTGAGGCTGAAGCAGTCGGTATTTCCTCGGAGGACGTGGTCTCAATGCTTGTCTCAGGTGGTCGTCTCGTACCTTCCCGCGCTTTCTCTTCGATTGCAGCAGGTGGTAAAGACGCCGCTATGGATTTGTTACGAAGTTCAGGCCGATTTGATTTCCCTGCGTTTGAAGCAGCACTTGCTTCTTCGAAGGAAATGAACAGCCTTGACCCCGTCGTTACTTGGTTCAAGGAACGAGAATATGCAATCATGAAGCGAATGAGTTTCCTTCATCCAGTATCCGCACTACCCGTTGTTCACTACATGGCCATGAAGGTCCAAGAAGTGAATGATTTGCGCTTTATCGTTCGTGGGCGCCTTGCTGGACTCTCTGTTGAAGTGCTCGAAGCACATATTTTGTGAGGTGATTATGTATGGATATCGCAGTCGTAGGAACACCAGAATTCACTCTTGGATTCCAACTTGCAGGTATAGACAACCTGCATAACCCTGAAGGAGCAGAGGCAATGATCTCTACCTTCAAAAAACTACTCAACACCAAAAGCGTAGGGATTGTCGTGGTCGACTCCACAATCCTTACTACGCTGCCAGAGCGTCTTCGTGACCAACTCTCGGCATCCATCTCTCCGACCGTGCTTGGCATTGGAACGGAAGAAGACACCACTTTGCGAGATACAATTCGTAAGGCAATTGGAGTCGACCTGTGGAAGTGAAATTCCAAAAAAAAATGGAGGAAATATAAATGAGAAATGAAGGAGTAATTTATCGAATATCCGGTCCTGTTGTAACTGCAACTGGCATGAACGCTGCAATGTATGACGTGGTTCGTGTTGGCGATGAAGGTTTAATGGGCGAAGTAATTGAACTGCACGGCGATAAGGCTGTCATCCAAGTGTACGAGGATACCTCAGGTATGCGTCCGGGTGAACCTGTCTTGAACACCCAAGAAACTCTTTCGGTTTCTTTGGGCCCTGGTCTCTTGACTCAGATTTATGACGGTATCCAACGTCCTCTTCCTACCTTGGAAGAAAAGATGGGTGTTTTCATTACTCGTGGTGTTGATGCAGACGCATTCGACATGGAAAAGACTTGGAATTTCGAACCTCAAGTCGCTGTTGGCGATTCAGTGGTCGGCGGCCAAGTTATTGGCCACGTCCAAGAAACTGAAACTATTGTTCACAAGGTCATGGTACTTCCAACCGTAAGCGGTGTCGTGAAGTCGATTGAATCCGGAGAATTCAATGTTACACAAACAGTTTGTGTGCTTGAAGATGGTACTGAAATGCAGATGATGCAGAAGTGGCCTGTCCGAACACCTCGACCTTACCAACAGAAGTACGCTCCTGAAACTCCTCTGATCACCGGTATGCGTATTCTGGATTTCCTCTTCCCTCTTGCAAAAGGTGGTGCAGCTGGAATCCCTGGTCCATTCGGTTCAGGTAAGACCGTTACACAACAATCACTCGCAAAGTATTCCGATGCACAACTCGTTGTTTACATCGGATGCGGTGAGCGTGGAAACGAGATGACTGAAGTGTTGGAAGAATTCCCTCACTTGATTGATCCAAACACCGGTAAACCATTGATGAATCGAACCGTCATGATTGCAAATACTTCCAACATGCCTGTGGCTGCTCGTGAAGCATCTGTGTACACAGGAATTACGATTGCAGAATACTTCCGTGACATGGGATACGACGTCGCTTTGATGGCTGACTCAACCTCTCGTTGGGCAGAAGCAATGCGTGAAATTTCGTCTCGTCTTGAAGAAATGCCTGGTGAAGAAGGATATCCTGCTTACTTGTCTTCTCGTATCGCAGAATTCTACGAACGGGCTGGTCGTGTTGAAACACTCAACGGCGACGATGGCTCAGTCACTGTTATCGGTGCTGTATCTCCACCTGGTGGAGACATTTCCGAACCAGTTTCACAAGGAACTCTTCGTATTGTCAAGGTTTTCTGGGGATTGGACGCAGGTCTTGCACGACAACGTCACTTCCCTGCAATTAACTGGTTGAACTCCTATTCTTTGTATCCACAAAGTCTTGACCAATGGTTCCGCGATAACATCGCACAGGACTTCCCAGAAGTTCGAACACAAATCAGTGGTCTTTTACAGGTTGAAGCGGAATTGCAAGAAATCGTCCAATTGGTCGGTTCCGATGCATTACCAACCGACCAACAATTGACGCTTGAAGTCGCTCGAATGATTCGTGAATACTTCTTGCAACAGAATGGTTTCCACGAAGTTGATGCTTATTGTGATATTCACTTGCAATACCAAATGGCAAAGGCAATTCTAACGTTCCAAGAATCCGCAAAGTCTGCTATGGCTAGCGGTGCTCTACTTGACGACGTAGTAAACGTCCCAGCACGATCTGACCTTATGCGTGGTCGTTTCGAAAAGGGATACATCGACAACATCGAAAGCATGGTCAAGAACATGACCAGCGAAATCGCCGATACGGTAGAGGAAAACTGAGGAGAGGAATATCATGACTGGAAAAGAATACCGAACCATTACTGACGTGAAAGGACCCTTGGTCTTTTTGAATAAAACTGAACCTGTTGCCTTTGGAGAAATCGTTACCCTACGACTGTCCAATGGAACCATCAAGAACGGACAAGTTCTCGATACTTCCGATGATCTCGTGATTGTCCAAGTTTTCGAAGGAACTGCAAAGATTGACCGAGAAGCTGGTGTCACTTTCATGGGTGATGTCTTCAAACTCCCTGTGAGTACTGACCTCATCGGTCGAATTCTCGATGGTGCAGGTCGTCCTCGTGACGGTGGCCCAGAGATTGTCGCTGAAGAGAAAGCAGACATCATCGGTGCTGCTATCAATCCTTACAGCCGACAAAGCCCACACGATTTCATTCAAACTGGAATCTCTGCAATCGACTGTTGTACAACTCTTGTCCGTGGACAGAAGTTGCCAATTTTCTCAGCATCAGGTCTTCCACACAATGACATCGCACTGCAAATTGCTCGTCAAGCCAAGCTCAAGGGCTCCGATGAAGATTTCATCGTTGTGTTCTGTGCAATGGGTATCACTGCTGAAGAGTACAACTTCTTCCGTTCCGATTTGGAGCGAACCGGTGCACTCGAAAGCGCTGTGTTGTTCGTCAACCTTGCCGACGACCCTGCAGTCGAGCGAATCATTACACCACGTCTTGCTTTGACCGCTGCTGAATACTTGGCGTTTGAGAAAGACAAGCACGTTCTGGTGATTTACACGGACATGACCAACTACTGTGATGCTCTACGTCAAATTGGTGCTGCTCGTGAAGAAGTTCCTGGACGACGTGGTTACCCTGGTTACATGTACACAGATTTGGCAATGCTCTACGAACGTGCTGGAATTGTGAAGGGCAAGAAGGGTTCAATTACCCAATTCCCAATTCTCACAATGCCTGGTGACGATATTACGCACCCAATTCCTGACTTGTCTGGATATATTACTGAAGGACAAATCGTTATTTCACGTGAATTGCACCAACAAGGTATCTATCCGCCGATCAACGTTCTTCCATCACTCTCACGTTTGATGGGTTCATGTATCGGTGCTGACACCACCCGTGAAGACCACAAGTCTGTATCTGACCAGATGTATGCTGGTTACGCTCAAGGCCGTGAACTTCGTGGACTCGTCGCTATTGTCGGTGAAGATGCATTGAACGACCGTGACAAGCAACTGCTTACTTTCTCCGGTGTTTTCGAAGACAAGTTCCTTCGCCAAACCCGAGACGAAAACCGTTCAATCGAAGAAACCCTTGACCTTTGCTGGACTCTCTTGTCATCTATTGACACGAAATACCTAGTCCGTCTTGACCAGAAGTGGATTGACAAGTACCATCCAGACAACCGTTCTTGAAACATTTAATTTGAATAGAAAAGGAGGTGAAAGAACATGGCACTCGACATCAAACCAACCCGCAGTGAGTTGATTAAACTCAAGGCTCGTATTAAGCAAACCAAAAACGGTTACAAACTGTTGAAGATGAAGCGTGACGGTTTATTCTATGAATTCCGTTCTCTCCTTTCTGATATGATTGAAGCAAAGCGTGACTTGACTGCTACCTATCGTTTGGCAAAGCAACGTATTGACTTGGCCAATGCTATCGAAGGTGGTTTAGCAGTTCGTGCAGCAGCAATCGCAAGCACCGGCCATCCTGAAGTTGAAGTTGAACGACGAAACATCATGGGTGTCGTTGTTCCAAGCGTCAGTGGTACGAATTTGAAGTCTACTTTCGAAGAACGTGGTGTTGGATACATTGGTTCATCAACCTATATTGACGAAGCTGGAGATTCCTTTGGAAATTTGATTGAAAAGATCGTCAAAGCATCTGAGATGGAAGCAACCCTCAAGCGATTGCTTGAAGAAATTGAAGCAACCAAGCGACGTGTCAATGCTTTGGAGTTCAAAGTAATTCCAGAACTTGAAGATGCTCGTGTCTTTATTCAACTTCGACTTGAAGAGATGGAACGTGAAGAAACCTTCCGTCTCAAGCGTTTCAAGAACAAGTGAGTTGTTCGACTGGTTTGAACAACTTGAGGGATTCCTTCAAAGGGGAAGCATAACCACAAAGATTTGAGGAGATAGCATGTCGGTTGATTCGGATGATTCAGTGGATGTAGATTCCTCTCTTGAATCGATGCCTACCCATCGTTTGGAATGGAAGCAGCATGACTTACTTTCGACTGTACTTCGTCGTTATTTTTATGTTGCTGCAAACATGTCGGGTGGAATCTTACCAACGTGGGTCGTCTCTCCTAAAAACGATAAAGAAATCGATGATTGCCTCGATGAAGCGAACGCCTACTTGAAGAAACTTGGATGGGCAGCAAAACTTTCACACGGTGATGACTGGGTCGTTCAATTATTCCCAATCCCTGAACGTCAATTCCCTTCATTCAATCTCACCTTCTTACTCTGGGCATTTTCTGCCTTAACCCTCACACTTGCAGGAGCATATTGGATGGAAGGCTCACGCCCTTCAGGCGGATGGTTTCATAATTCGTCCTTCTTAGATGCCGTTTTAGGTTATACTCTTCCGGTGCTTGGTAGTCTGTTTATTGCCTCACATATTCAGAAAAGAATCGCCTTTAATTTTAATCACCGTGTAGGTCATATCACACCAATTCCCGAACCGACGATTTCTCTCTGGAGTCTCGGGTTGTTATCTCAATCCTCTCTGGTTTGGCCCTTTGGTCTCTTTCTCATTCCAACATTGCCACGGATGGATGCCCGACTCTGGGATGACCGTAAAGTGCTGGGCTGGGTTGCAGTTTCTGTACCCGCTACGCTTGTCTCGCTTGGAATGCTTTTGTGGGGCATCGGTCTTTGGCTCACTCCCGAATACGTCGCTGTGACAAGTGCTCAAAATGTGGTGCAGGGTCCTTTCATTGTCGAAGTTCTTGGTCAATGGCAAATGGATCAATACCTTACTCGACTCACATGGTCACATCCCTTTGCTAAAGCAGGAGCCTTGCTGACGTTCTTCGGTTGGATTTCTTTGCTTCCGATTCCTACGTTCCCTGGTGGTCGAATCATGATGGCTCGAGCAGGACCAACCGAAGCACGAAGCAGCAGTAATCAGATTTTTATCTTCCTCCTTATCTTGGCATTTGCCTGGATGTTTGATGCTTTTAATGGATTTAGTATCTGGATTTTTGTTCTGACTTTGATTTTACCCTTGTTATTGTTCATGGGAACAAATAAAAGTTTACCTCTCATTCTTAACGAACCGAAAGGGCTTGACCTTCAAAGCATGAAAAACATCGGAATCGTGATGCTTGTGGCGGTTTTATTCGCCTTACCCAGTCAAGTACCCTTCGAGATTGATGAAGATTGGAATGCTTCTGTCGTGTATGACCTTGACCTAGAATATACAGCCAAAGAGATTGATGGGAATTGGAGCGCTTTAATTTCTGTGACCGTGGTAAACCCTTCTTCAATCAACCGAAATTGGACGATTGATTACGATCGATATGATTCAGCTTTGACTGATTGGTCATTGGTTTGGGAATGTGATGGTGAAGATATACTCGACATCAATGGTTTTGGTTGCGGGAGTACTTTGCCACCTCAAACCTTCACAACAGTTCTTCTCAATATGACATGGAGTCATCCCTCACCCGATGAAAACTTTGCCTATGCTCCAATTGCCTTTGATTTCGCTCTTCTTTCGTTAAGTCAAGGTGAATACCACAGTTATCCAATCGCGGTTCAACCAGACCTTCCAGTACACCCCGCTACTCCTTGGCAGATGTTGTATGATGAAGGTGAAATGAAACGCTGCATGGAACTTAATGTCGAATCAAAAGGTACTTTGAACGTTAGTTTTCCGAATGCAGGGCAATTAGCGAACCTTCAAACCCGTCTGCAGCGGATTGAGGGACATAACAACCTTTCAGCCAGTTTTGAAGAACCTCCAAATCGTATCTGCTTGCAAGGCGAGAATCCGGTGATGCTCCGTACTTCTGAACTCAACACAATTCAACTCAACGATGTTCTCTTTGATGGGGGTTTACCTGATTTCCCATTGGTGGCAGTTGTCCCTTCTGATGGATGGACCATTACCAACGACTCTTCACTTGGATGGGGATTCCTGCTGAATTCAAGTGGCTTGCTGAGTTCAACCGATGCACTGTGCCCTCTTGACCCCTCACTGTCAATTCCTCCGTCTCCGAGTGAAGGTGAATGGATTTGGGATGTTGAAGTTCGAAAGATTTCGAATATACCTTCTGTTACAGATGCGAATCAGTCGTTAACTCTACAGATGTCAGATGGTGCTAGCATGCACGTTTGTTCCCCGAACCTTTCTGTTGAACCGCGTTTCAACTTCTCGGTAGAAGAAGGTCCTGAATTGATCATTCAACGCTACAATACCTCTCACCGAATCTGGTCAAACATGTGGATGGCTGCATACAACGGTACTCTTTTACAACCAGGCGGAGCGACCTTTTCGGTCTATAGTTCAAGTAACTCCTCGATGCCTGTAGATATAAAAACCGATGGGAATGGAGACGCATGGTCAACGGTTACTTCGGTAAGTACTCTCTCAACGGGTTGGAATTCGTTTGAATTCTCTCCATCGATGAGTACCATTTCGACGATCTGGTTTGAACATCAAGATGGAGTGCTTGTGATTCATTTGTCGAGTTATGTGTGAGGTTTAGAAATGCGTATTGCAATTTTAGGGGCAGGCTCGCTTGGTTCTTTGTATGCCGCACTTCTTTCACAAGTCGAAGGTGTAGAACTGTTCATTCATGGCCGAGGGAGCCACGGAGCCCATATGGCAGCACAAGGCCTCCAATTAGAGGGTTTAGCAACTCATTTTCTTTCGAACCAAGAGGTATTCTTTTCACTTGAAGAGGTTGGTCTACCTCCGCATGTATTGGGAACAATTGATTTCGCACTTCTCACAGGTAAAGCCGGTCAAACGACCTATCTTGCCCAGTTGGCTCACAAATTATTGAACGATGAAGGAATGGCTTTGTGCCTCAGTAATGGCCTTGGTCATGCTGAGCAGTGTGTCGAAACCCTCGGCCCGCATCGTGTATTTGCAGCATCATCGACTCATGGAGCATGGCGCCCATCGCCAGGTGTGGTTCATTGGGCGGGTAAGGGCGAAACAGTACTTGGCTCTTTGACTGGAGGTCCTGGTGAACTTGAAGCGAAACCCTTGCTCGAAGCCCTTTCGATTGCCGGATTAGAACCAGCATGGTCTTCTGATGGTTTGGCTACCCTTTGGAAAAAGGTTCTTCTCAATATCGCAATCAATCCTCTCGCAGCACTGGCAGGTGTTGAAAATGGAACTCTCTTACGCCCTGATTTGTTTTCAGCAGCCTTTTCTACTCTGCTCGAAGGTGCTGCAGTTGCTCGAATCGAACGTGTTGCAATCCCTGGGGATGCAGAACTTGAGCAACAACTACGACAAGTGATTACAGCCACTTCGACCAATATCTGCAGTATGCTTCAAGATATTCGAGCAGGAAGAATGACCGAAATATCCGTCCTCAACCAAGCTATTGTTCTTCGAGGAGAACGTGCAGGAATTGCAACACCACTCAATCAAATGCTGGTGGCAATGGTCAACGCTCTTCACTCTGAATAAGGTCAGTGTTGTAGTGTAGGCCTCGGTTTTCACTTCGGTTTTCAGCATCTTCGGTGACCAATTGCCCGACCAGAATCAAATTTCTTAATTCAACAATTTGTCTTGAAGGCAAGGCACTTCTCCAAATGAAATCAACTTCTTTGGCAAGAAGTTGTAAGCGTCGAGAGGCACGATGAAGGCGATTAAACCTACGGACAATACCTACTTCCCTTGACATTGTGTTGGTCAAAGATTCTCTATCGTGAGATACCGACACATGTTGAGTCAAGTCTTCAAGGCCATCAGCACGCCATTCCGGTAAGTGTGAATCACTGCTCTTGGGTGAGTGTTCGATGATATGACTTGCAGCACGATCGGCATAGACCACCGCTTCAAGCAGACTGTTTGAAGCAAGTCGATTTGCACCGTGCATTCCAGTGCATGCAACTTCACCAATGGCATACAATGAAGGAATAATTACTCCAGTTTCCCGACTGTTTGGTCTTCCATACTCGTCAACTGCTAACCCTCCAACAATGTAGTGTGCTGCAGGGGATACAGGCAAGGGATCACGTCCAAGTTTCAATCCATGTCGGTCAAGTCGGTTCTGTATGTTTGGGAAATGTTCCAAAAGGTGTTCTTGGTCAAGATGGGAAGTAATCAGATAGACATGAGGGTCTCCCGTTTCTTTCAATCGCTGATCGATTGCCCGAGCAACGATATCTCGTGTCGCCATTGAACCGAGTGGGGAATGATTCAGTGTGAATGAAAAAGGCCCTGGCAATACTTCGGACCCTTTGTCACCCGCAGCTTGTACTTCTGCTTGCCATCTGAGAAGCCCTTCATCATCGAGAATAACTCCTCCTTCGCCTCGCATTGCTTCTGTAATCAAGAAAGGTCGGTCGGATTTAACCGCAAGTGCAGTCGGATGAAATTGGATGAAAGCCATGTCCTTTACTTCCGCACCTGCCCGATACGCCATTGCTAAACCATCACCAGTAGCGACAGGTGGATTTGTCGTCTGAGACCACAATTGACCGACACCTCCAGTGGCGAGCATGAGTACATCCGCTGGTTCTGTGAAGACCATGTTATCTTCTTGATTGAGGCACCACACACCAGCAATTCCTTTTTCGGGATTTTGGTGTTCACGTTGAATCAAATCCATTGCCAGCGTATTTGGCTTGAGTGTAATGTTGATGTGTGAACTTGCAGCATCGTTCAATGCCCGCTCGATTTCTTTACCAGTGGCATCTTTTGCATGAAGAATTCGACGTTGTGAGTGGCCGCCTTCTTTGACAAAGTGAAACTCGCCATCCTCCTTTCTTTCGAATCGAACACCGATATTGAGTAGATCGTGTATCCGTGCACCGGATTCTTCAATCACTCGCCGAACGACTTCTTCATCGCATAATCCATCTCCACTCACAAGTGTATCAGTGATATGTGATTCAAGGCCGACTCCATCTGTTTTGTCAAGAATGGCGGCGATTCCACCCTGTGCCCAATTTGTTGAGGAGTCGATTGGTCGCTGTTTGGTGATGACCGTAACCCTATGGTCAGCATCAGCAAGTCGCAAAGCAGCAAATAAGCCAGCGATGCCGCTTCCGATGATGACGATGCGTGCCACAGTACTCCCTCTTGTCGATGGGTGCATGCAACTACATTTCACCCCATCGGCAATCGAAACCGCTATGACCGGTCCCCGATTACCTCGTGATATGGCAAACCTTCGCGAATCTATTGGCATCGTATTTGGGAGTTGTATGATCGGTTTTTCCATCGCCAATGTTGGTTTTGGAAAAGTCGCCCCCAGAATCATTGATGGGTCAGGGGGTATGAAACTCAACATCACTGAAATGTTTCTACCGCATTGCAGCATCCCTCTTATTGAAGAGGAATTGGCAAATGGTAATCCCTCTGCCTGCCTTGGTGCTGTTGGTTCATGGGACGGTCTTGACCTACTCTTCCTTTGTTTGGGATTATTTGTTTTGCTGTACGGTCGGATCGGTTTTTTGAAAACTGGACGTCGTTCAGAGCGCCGATACCATGTTCTTTTCGGAGTGGGTGCAGCATTGTTCAGTATCGCCATTCTTGACCGACTTAGTTTTCTTCCTCGTTCAGCAAGTTCTGAAGGAGTCACAGAATTAATTCCCTTTTACATCAACCCATTCTTGTTTCAATGCATTATCGCAGCAATAGGAGCCTTCCTCATGGGCGGCCCGAAATATTGGGAGGCGGAAGCGATCGAACAAACACGAGACCGTCTCGAAAAGAGAAGACAAGTTGCAGGTGACTTCAGAGATGCTTTTGGTTCGGTCAAAATGTCGTTGAATTCACGCAGTGGTTCAACACAACGAATTGCCCGTTCTCAACTTCTCAAAAAAGATTCACAACTGCATATGAGGCGAGATACCTCGAAAAGCATCAAAGTTCTTGCCACTTGCCCTTACTGCAAAGGTGGCGGATGTAATGAATGCGGACAATCTGGCACACTGTGAGCCTTTGAGTCGAAATACCATCGCTTGTTTCCGAAGCCCTCTGGCTTGAGTGAAACACATGTCAAAACCAATGCACTGCCCTTGAATCTCTCGCATTGTTTAAGTCCTGTGGGGAATGGGTGTTGCAGTTAAGGTCGAGGTAAAGTACTTCGATTAGAGGGATAGGGATGTATCTACAAGCATTAGAAATTTCAAATTTTAAATCCTTCAAGGGTGAAATTACCATTCCGTTGGATCGGGGATTCACCGCGATTACCGGACCGAATGGTTCAGGGAAATCGAATTGTGGGGATGCTATCCAATTTGTTTTGGGCCCTCGTAGTAACAAAGTCATTCGTGCACAAAATGCCAAGGATTTGATTTTCAATGGTGGAAAAAACTCCAAACCAGCCCGTTCTTGTGAGGTCACCCTCGTTTTTGCAAATCCTTTGCTCTCCAGCGGTCGCCGCCGACTTCCTTTGGACCAAGACCAAGTGCGAATGACCAGGTCCGTTCGGTTGTCAAAATCCAATAATACCCTCACGACCTATCTTCTTGATGGAGAAGAAAGTAGTCAGAAAACTTTCCACCGTCTTCTTGGCGCTGCAAACGCCCGTCCAGATGGCTACAATATCGTGCTCCAAGGTGACGTTACAAAGTTGGCAAAGATGACTGCAAAAGAACGCCGCAAAGTGCTTGATGGCGTAGCTGGCGTCACTTCCTACGATGATGAAATCAGAAAAGCGGACCGGCAAAAAGAGATGGTCGAAGGGTACATTGAACGTATTGGTCTGCTTGAAGATGAACAGAAAGCACGGCTGAAGGATTTGACCAAAGAGAAGAACCTTGCACTCAAAGTTCAAGATTTGGTCGCTGATCTCAAACTTGCCCGAATCATTTCGGCTCAATCCAAATTAGCAAGCCAAAATTCCGAACGGAAATACATGATCGATGAGCGTGTGAGAATAGATGAAGAAGCATCTCATCTCGAGGAGGCGGTCAAAGAAGGTGCCAAGGAATTCTTACTGCTTGAAGACCAAATCGGAGTATTGCAAAAGCAAATTGAAGATTTGATGGGCGGCGATTCGAACGGTTTACTCGGCGCAATTAGCCAACTCCAAATCCGAATTGCAACCAGTGAAGACCGAATCAGTGAGGCTGAAGATAAAGACCTCGAAGACAAAGAGGAATTGGTTGAACTTGTCGAATCTCTACAACAAGCACAAACTTCACTCGATGAATTCAAACAAGAACTCGTCAATGCAAGTTCTGATTTGAAAAATGCAGAGTTGGCTTTACTTGAAGCCAAGAAAGAAGAGGCTGAGGTTCAACTTCTTCTCGAATCCTCTGGAACTGCAAATGCCGAATTGTCCCGTTCTCTTTCGAAAGCAATCCTCGTTACTGAAAAAGCAACAGAGGATTTGGGATTGGCTCAGAATGAAGTCAACCGTGTTGCAACACAAGCGGAAATGTTGAGTGAACAATTGAGTACTGCTCAAGAGTCCGCAGAAAGCGCTCGTCTTGCATTGGGTGAATCTCAGCTAGAAGGTGAACAACTTGGCGCTGATGCACCTGACCAAGACCGTCGTAAACTCGGAGAACAATTACTCACCAATCAACGCTCTGAAGCAAAACTCCTTGAAGAATCTCAAGCAATTGAAACCCGATTGCGTGAGACTGAACGGAAACTCAACACAGCGAAGAACGAACTCGAAAATAAGAGTGGAGCCAAAGGCATGGCCGGCGGTGCTGCTGCAATTATCGCAGCCCGAGACCGTGGTGAATTATCGGGAATCATCGGAACTGTTGCAGAATTATGTCAACCAAGAGACCCTGCTCACACTGATGCACTGGCAACTGCTGTAGGCGGTGGAATGACTTCGGTTGTTGTTGATAGCGACGAAGTTGCTGCTAAAGCCATTCAATGGTTAGCCCAAAACAAAGCAGGCCGTGCAACGTTCTTGCCGTTAAACAAACTCACCCAATCCCGTGCTGCTGGAAAAGCATTGATGGTTTCAAAGAAGCCAGGCGTCATCGGTTTTGCCAATGAATTACTGGATTTCGATCCACGAATTGATATTGCTGTTCGTTTCGTTCTTCGAAATACCCTTATTGTCGACAACATGTCAACTGCTCGAATGAATATGGGTGGTGTACGTTTGGTGACGCTGCGAGGCGACGTTACCGAAGCAGGAGGTGCCATGGTTGGTGGTTCGAGGCGCAAATCACACGTTTCTTTTGGTGGTAACATACAGGGTGCAAGTGAAGTTGAAGCTCTTTCTTCTGACGTTGACCGGTTCCGTTTGATGGCCGATACAGTCAACGGCGCATTGGCTGATGCACGCCGATTACAATCCGAAACACGTGTCAAAATCAATGCTCTTTCGGACGGCGACCATGCTGTACGATTCCAAGAATGGCGTGCTGAGCATAAGCAAACGCAAACCAATCACAATACTGCACTCGGTGAAGTTGCAAAACATGAGAAGCGCTTGATTGAACTCAAATTGGAAGGAACGGACAAGATCCATGAACTCGATCAGGCCCAACAACATCTTGGTGAAGTAAACCAACAGCGAGCTGAAGCACAATCTGCATTAGAAGACGCAAGTCCAGAACATCTCAAAGACCGTTTACATGCTGCAGAAGTCAAACGTATCGAAGCAGAAGGCCTCAAAGTTCAAGCAGAAATTTCTTTGAATGGCGATTCAAGTCACCAAACTCTTTTGAGCAGTCGAGTTGATGAAATCAGCCAACGCATTACACAATTGAATGCAAATGCAATTACTCGAAGCGAGCGAATGGATACACTCCAAGCCGGTGTTGCAACCGACTCTATAGAGTTGAAAGCAAAAGAAGATGAACGTTTCCAATTCCTTGAAGAAAACCAAGGTCTCGAAGAAGAACGATTGGAACTTATCGAAGAGCGAACGAGTTTGCAAATGAATCTCCAACAAAAATCGACAGATGCCCGTTCTCGCCGTTCTTTGGTAGAAGAGATGGGTCGTACTCTGGCTTTGAAGGATGAATCAATCCGAGATACAAAGCAAGAGATGATTGAAAACAACATCGAATTTGCAGATGAAGACGCAATTTTACCGAGTGTTGGCGATGCAGAACGCAATGAGCGAACCCTTCAACGGAAACTTGACTCTCATGGTCCTGTAAACATGCTTGCAATCGAACAATTCGATGCATGTGAGGCTCGTCTTTCAGAAATGAAGGGTGATTTCAAGACCCTCCAAGATCGTCGTAAGCACCTTATTGATGTCACTGAGAAACTCGAAAGCCAACGCAAAGAACGTTTGTTGAAGGTTCTGGTAAAGGTCAATGAAAATTTCAAGGTCGCTTACAAATCTCTCAGCGATGGTGGACGAGGCGAATTATTCCTTGAAAACAAGGATGAACCGTTCAAAGGCGGATTGGAATTGTGGGCTCAACCACGCGGAAAGTCTGCCAAGGTGACTCGTCATCAATTATCAGGTGGTGAACAGTCGATGGCTGCCCTTGCACTGATCTTTGCAATCCAAGATTATGATCCAAGTCCATTCTACTACTTTGACGAAGTTGACCAAAACCTCGATGGATACAATGCGGAGCGAATCGCTTTGATGTGTCGAGAACGCAGTAAGCGGGCGCAATTCATCATGGTGACCTTGCGCAAAGTTTCACTACGTCTTGCCGACCACCACATCGGTGTTACGCACGGTGGCGATGGTTGCAGTCGACGCATTGTTGACTTTGACCGGGAAAAGGCAATTGCCTTGGGTGAACGAGCACTGGCAGAAGCAGAAAAAGACAATGCGAAGAACCATTCACGTATCGAAGAAGCATCGGCAGCCTCTCATGAAATGCCTGAAGTTCCTGAAGCATTACCAACACCAGGAAGTCTTGGAGGATTACTCAACCATATGCCTGCTTCCGAAGAAACAGTCGAAGTGAAGACTGAATCGAGTCTTGGACTTGCAGCACTTTCAGAACGAACTGCGGACATGACTGAAGATATCGAAGAATATGCAGAAGTTGCTCAAGCAATTCAAGCCGTAGAAGCAGAAGAACAATCCCAAGTGGTTGAAGAGGCCACTGAAGCCGAGGAAGACACAGTTTGAGGTGAGTATTATGGCGGAGCAACAATCAGGTTTGGACAAATGGTTTCTACGCCAGGATGTCATAGACCAATTGTTAGCATCTGGTGAAGATTCACATGAAGCAGCCTTATTCGGTGATAAAATCATGACGATTGCTGCTACGGAAGAGGCAGAACATCAAACCCTCATCGATCCATTTGACCGTTCAGTAGCTCTCGTTCTTTCTTTGGTTCGAGAAGAAGGGCTCGATGCTTGGAACATCGACCTCTCAAATTTCCTCAAAGTGTTCACGGCTCGAGTAAAGTCCGAGGCAGGTTCACTTGATTTACCAGCATGCGGGCGCTTAATACGCCTTTCATGGGAAGTATTACACCAACAGGCAGAAGATTTGTTCGAACGTGTTCAATTCTCAGAAGAAGAAGAGGATTGGGATGACGGTCTTGGATTTGGTTGGGAGGCTGACTATAACGATGAAGACTTTTTCTTCACCAATTCCATTCTCGAAGGCAGTGCCGATGAAATTCTCCCCGACCTCTTGGAAAACCGTGTCCGACGTGATGAAGGACGTCCTGTGACCTTGGTTGAGTTACTTTCAGCCTTCAAAGATGCTTCTGATGATGCAGAAATGCTCCGACTTCGTGAAGAAAACCGATTGGCACACGAAGAGGAATTGAAAGAATACCTTGCTGACGTTGATGGTCGAATGCACAATGAAGACCTTGAAGGTGACATCAAACGCTGTTGGCAAGCCCTTCGCACCTCATGTTTGACTGCTGGGCAAACCAAAGTACCGGTCCTTCAAGTGATGAATGAACTGAAACCGATTCTTGAACAAACCTTTGGCTCAGTTCCTGAAGGTTATGACGATGAAGCGAAGGTCGCTTCTTTTATTGCAGGCCTTTTCCTTACTCACCGAGGATTTGCTTCTATTACGCAAGACAGCGTTCCAGACGGTGAAATCTTTTTGGAAGATTCTTGGCCTCAGATTAAGACTTTTGAAGAAATCAATGCACTGATTGAAACCCAACAAGCAGCGGAGAATGAACGAATTCAAGAACAGGACTCAGGTTCTGTACGCCATGCGAAACTTCGAGCCGAAAAGGCCCGTTCTGCTGAAGAAGATTCGATCCGTAAACAAGAGCGTGCTCTGGCAAAGCAGCAAAAAGAACAAGCAGTTGTCGAAGTACCAGAATCGAAAGACATTGAAGAACAGTCGTATGACAACCATGAATGGTTGGTTGAATGAGAGGGATGAAAATGACCGAAGTACCAGTGGACACTCTCTTGGAGGCTACATTATTTGGCGCTGGTCGCTCAATGAGTGTTGCAGAACTTTCTACAGCGTTGGGATACGATGAAGACGAGATGTTGGATTCTCTGTATTCACTTCGTTCAACACTCAAACGCCGCCGTGGTGGCGCTTTGCAGGTGGCTGAAGTTGGTACACGTTGGGCGATTGAAGTGAAGCCAGAAGTCGCCAGTTACCTCCCGAAAGGAACGAAAACTGAAATTCCACAAAAGTTGCTCAAGGCAGCAGCCCTCATCGCTTATCATCAACCAATGCCTCAATCACGACTGGTTGAACTCTTGGGTCAGAAAGCCTACGACTATGTTCGTGAATTGGCTCAACTTGGGATGGTTGACCGTCGTAAAGATGGTAATACCCGCCGTCTCTCTACAACTCGCCGGTTTTCAGAGATTTTTGGATGCCCTTACACCGATCGCAAGAAGGTCAAACAATGGTTCCGTGAACAAGTCAAGACCACCGGACTGTTCGATGGTATGGAGGATGCAGCCGTTCTCAAGGAAGAAACTGAAATCGATGGTTTGATTCAATCGACTTTGCCACTTGGTGAAGAAGAGTGATTTTTCATTCATTCCGCAGGTTTTGAAGTAATTCTCCGACTAAAGTTTGCGTTTTAGGTCCAGATTCTTGTTGTAAGCGAGTAGCAACAATTTCAATTTCTTTACCCTCAGCACCAGCAGAAACCGCCATATTGCGAGCATGTAACTTCATGTGGCCGGCTTGAATTCCTTTGGTCGAAAGGGCTCGAAGTGCTCCAAGGTTTTGGGAGAGGCCGGCAGCAGCGATGATTCCAGCCAATTCCTGGGCAGATTCTACTCCAAGTATGGCTAAGTTCGCCTGAGCCACAGGATGGACCTTAGAGGCGCCTCCAACGATGCCTACTGCCATCGGTGTCTCAATAGAGCCAAGGAGGTTACCTTCGTCGTTTTTCTCCCATGTGGTCATTGAGCCATAGGTTCCGTTACTGTAAGCAGCCCATGCGTGGCAACCAGCTTCGACAGCCCGCCAGTCTTGTCCACAAGCAACAGCAACGCTGCTAATAGCATTCATGACGCCCTTGTTGTGTGTAGCAGCACGGAACGGGTCAGTCTGAGCAAAATGCTGGGCTTCGAGTATCCCTTCGATGACAGATGCACCATTTTCATGTGTTCCATCTTCTGAGATCTCTTCGGGAGTGAATACGGCACGAACCCGTGCCAGTCGATGTGCTGCGAGGTTAGAAAGGATACGTAAATGGACTCTTCCACCGGTGATTTCTTCGATGCGAGGTGCAATCAGTTCCGCCATTGTATTGACTGCATTTGCTCCCATGGCGTCACGGCAATCCACGACGATATGGGCAATCAGCATCGGTCCACTGATGGAGTCGAGTAGGCGGGTTTCAATACGCTTACAGCCGCCTCCCAGGCGAACCATGGTTGAAGGCAGGCTGTTGCACAGTTGAATTAACTCTTCAGCACTCGAAAGAATGTCTTGTTCGGCCTTTTTCCAATCAGAGCACTCTAATATCTGCAATTGCCCAATCATCATTGGTGCATCGGAATTGGTATGGAATCCACCGTTTTTCAGGCAACGCTTCGCCATATTTGATGCTGCAGCAACGACACTTGACTCCTCGAGGCAGAAGGGAATGAGGTAGTGCTTGCCATCGATGACAAAGTTTGTCGCAACTCCGACAGGGAGTGACATGGTTCCGATGACATTCTCGATCATTCGGTCTGCAGCCTCTTCACTTAATGCGCCACAGGCTTCGAGTGCAGCGGTTTGCTGCTCATTCAAATCGGCCATCTCGGCAACGATTTGACGTCGCTCTGCAACGGTATGGCGGAAAAAACCACTCAAACGACTGTTTTCCACTGGCATGAGTTCACGTCCAGTTATGCCACGCGGCTGTACCCCATCAAGGAATCGGCATTCAGGGAGAAGGGCAGGTCATTCTTCTTTTTTGGAAGAAGTGAATCGTTGGATGGGCGATAACGGGATTAACGCTTCGATTAACGCGTTAAGAATGCGTTAAAGTTGTGTTAATTGCCCTTGCTAAACCGTTACGGCTTCAAGATTAACATGTCCTAACGCCTCTCCCGGGGCCTCGATTATGGTGAAACATGAAATACCCAAAGACGATTGCTCCCTTTATGCGAATCGTTGGAAAAGAAATGGACTTGCCTCCACTTGACACCAATCCATTCTCCACTTTACCCTTGGAATCAAGCGATTCAAACCTCTTAGTGGGGCGTCAGCACATGCTTACAGTGCTTTCTCAATACATGAAGTTCCGATCTACTCGGCGTATTTTACTGGTTGGAGAGCATGGTTCTGGAAGGACATCACTGCTCCGCTGTGCGTCGAAAAGCGCTCCAATTTCAGTTCATATTGATCATATTTCTCGAATGGATGCAGGATTGAATTTATTGAAAGATATCTATTCTCGATTTGTCAATTCGAATGTCCCCGAGAGTCGTAACGACCTAACGATGAAAATCCTCGAAGCATCTCAAAATTACACAAAAGCCCTGCCTTTGATTGTCATCGACGCCTCTACAGTTGACGTTTCAGCTCTGGATGTGGCACTAAGAGATACATTGCCGACACTTGAACGCATACAAGCCGTCATTGTCGTCGTGCTTGAAACCAAAGATAAGGCCATGCTGCACGAGTCCGTCTTGCAAAGGTTGGACCAGATGCAGCCTTTGGCTAATCTCTCATTGGAAGAGATTCAACTTTTGGTTGAACGTCGGATACAACAATCGACCAATCAACCGTTTACCTTTGACCAAGAGGATGCTCAGCACCTTTTGGAACAAACTTCTGGCTTGCCTTCGACTGTGATTCGAGTCATGCGTGATGCTATTGACAACGCAAAAATGTCACAATACACTTACGTCGAGCCACAGTACGAATCAAATGCGTCTCTTTCAGAACCTCTTTACAATCCTTCTTCGTTTGAAACACCTCCCGAGCCCTCATTTGAATCCCTCTTTTCAGAGCCTGAAGAGAGGGCTGAGGAAAGTATTGAGCCGGGAAGTATCGAGGATGCGGACAAAGATTCAGAGGCATTACAAATCGAACAAGATACTCGGATTATGGAAAGTATCGAGGACATGAACCTTTTCGATCTTGACCTTGAACAACTCACTGAGGACCAAGATAACCAAGCGGAATTGAAAATTTTGGAAACTGTGGAAGACCTCCAAGAAGGCTATGACGCTGCTCCTGCGATTGCAAAACCCGAAGTCTTTGAACGCCCACCGCTTGATGAACTTACGCCAAAGGGGATGGCTGGGCTCTTCACTCGCAGTCGAGATTTCCTTGACAGGGACCAAGGAACCCCTCCGCAAAGCACTATGGTTGAGTCCGACGATGGAGTTGAACTTTGGGAAGACCCTTCTTTCCAACAATCTGATGCTGTTGAAGAAGAAATAAGTGAAGAGGATTCAGCGTTCATGCTTCATGATGAAGTTGGCTTCATGGAACATGATCTTGAGTCTGACAGTGATGCTGAGGCTGAATTCGAGACGGATGCCATGCAAATAGACAGTTTCTCTCCATCGAGCCCTTCATCATCCGAAATTGAACTCGATTTGGATACGGCACCTGTTTCAAATGGATTGTTAAGCGAATTAGCGGGAATGGTTCCCGTGATGAAAGCGCTCCAACGTGCAATCATGGCCCCTGATGAAGTCGGAAGCGCCATTCAACGGCGTAAATTGGTTGAAGCGCTCGAGGCTTTACAACGCAAACCAACTGGTCCAAAGCAAGATTATGCTCTCAACGCCACAATCCTTTCTGCATTGACGGGGCATGAAATCGCCGTTATTTCTCTTGCGCATTCTCGAAGGTACTCGCCATCAGACGAGGAACTGCTCGGGCAATTGGATATCAAGAGGGCTCGACTTTCTCAAATCAGTAATCGGTTATTGAAAGCAGGAATTTTGAGTGTTCGCACTCTTGGCCGTAATCGCTACTACGAACTTACACAAGCTGCACGAGCCCAATTGATTGCTTGGAACGTCATAGGGGGTGAAAACTGATGTCTTGGACGATTACATGGTCCTGGCAGGCTCCACGGCGTATTGCAGCGCTTGCACCGGTCGAAGGTGGCATGGTGGTCAGTAGCGGCCTTGATTTGTTCATGATTGAGGCTGATGGGACCGTTCGATGGAAAGTCGAATTACCTTTCAAAGCGCATTGTGCACAAGCAAATAATGGTATTTTGGGAATCCTTGCTGCTCATGGGTTCTATGTTCTTTCAACTGCCGATGGCTCGATGTTACACGAAGGTCGTTCCACACCGGGTGGCTTTACGGAGATTCTAGCACGCCCTGGAGGCGGTTGGATTCTTTCTGGGCGTGAAGGGAACCTTCACTTGTTTACACACGAAGGAACCGGTCTTCGTCGGCTCGACAGCGGAAAAGTACGTCGTTTGCTTGGTTGGCTTGACCGAGAGCACATGATGTGGCAAGATGCTGAAGGGAAACTTTGGTGTGCTCGCCTTGCTCAAAGCGACCAAAAGCGAATTTTGGAAGACCGAGTTTGGAGTTGGGTCACTCCTTTGATGAGTGGTCGAATTCTCATGCAGTCCAATGATGGTGGTATTTGGGAAGGTGTTCCTCATCCATTCGGATGGGATTCACTCGAACGAGTTGAATATGAATCATTAGAGCCAATGGAAGGCGTACGGAGTGCAGATGGATGGTGGGTCTTAGGTATCGAAGGACACCTTCACCACCTTTCATCTCATGCCGAAAATGAATCTGAAGTTCTTCTTGGTGAATCAATGGATCTAGGTGACTTGCTGATTGGTTTAACACCAGACACCATGGTCACCGCTACCCGTGAAGGATTGGTCCGTCGTTGGTCAGCACCTCATCTGGCTCAAGCCGAACGCCAGGGTCGCTACCAGGCGGTTGCACAGGCTGCTTTAGCCAAGAATTGGGAAGAACGTAAGGCCTTATTCGTTCGAGCACAAACAGCGGAAGACGAAGGACGCCTCTCACGAGCCGTTGAACTCTATGGGGCACTTGGTCGCTCTGAAGATGTACGTCGTCTCTTGAAACGTCAAAAGGAGGGTGGCGAATGAGCGAAGAATTACAACTCGTTACTCGAGATCGAGTCGAGAAATACCTTGACATCACCCGCCGAGCTCGTGAAAAGGCGACATCATTGTGCGAAGAGGGAAGTGAACAGGCTGGACATTTGGCTACGATGATGCGAATGGCTGATGATTATGCATCGGATGCAGCCCACTTCCTCTCGATTGGAGATCACATACGTGCATTTGGTGCAATTAACTACGCACATGCTTGGATTGATGCTGGTGTTAAAATCGGTCTTTTAGATGGGCACGGGGATGATGTTCTGTTCACTCTCCCGTGAGATAAACCATCGTTAGGTGTCGCTCTATAGAGAATCGACCAATCGCAGATGTTGATTTTTACTGACTTCTACAATCGGTAACCCTTGTTCATACAAGCGTCGTTTCAATTCGATATCCACAGTGAGTACAGGAATTGTATGTTTGACCGCGAGGTCGAATAATTGGTCGTCAGGATGAGTTGATTCAAGCGAAAGAGCTTCGATCGGCTCAGATTTCTGTTCAAGTAATGCAAGAAGGAGGCTCTTGCTTCTTGGCCGTCCACTGTTCAAAAGTTCTAATTCTTGTCGAACGCTGTCAAGGAGTAGCATCTGAGCAGGTCCAAGGACACCAAATAATTCAGTATCAATATTCATTTCAGATTCAATGATTGCCACCCATCCACAGGCGTCAATCAGTATCTGTTGCACTTCATCACCTTCAGGGCTCACAGAATGGTTCCATAGCCAATGAGGCGCCATCGGGAGCCTACTCGACGAGAGAGTGAGATTCGCTGGCCAGTATCAGCACAGATAGGAAGTCGCAAATCCAAGGTTGCCTTACCTTTTTCTGAGTTCTTGGTGACACCAACAGAGGTTGCCGTTGCAACGTTAATCATCAACATCTCATTGTTTCGGAGTGGGTAAATCTTTTCTGGAGCCTCTCCTTCACCAGCGACCATTGTTTCCATTAATTTCACATCAACAGAGACGATGTGTCGAACTTCTGGCAAATCACCCTTTCGAGCAACGACTTGGCCAGACAGGTTGTCTGCAGTTGTAATAGAGGGGTCAAGCAGTGTAGCCATGCCACACAAGCCGCCAGAATGCATGCTTTCGAGGCTTAGACCGCCACCCTTCATGCTGCTCACAGTTGCTTCAATAGGTTCCCATGAGACTTTCGAACCGTTTTCGATTTTGCGTCCAGGGCCAATGATGATTTCATCACCAATATCGAAGTTTCCTTCAATGATACTACCGCCAATAACTCCGCCAAGTAATTTGCTTGGTCGAGTTCCTGGGCGATTGATGTCAAATGAACGAGCAACATGCATAATTGAACGCGTATCCTTCGAGCGGTCTGGAGTTGGAATGGTCTTCTCAATGGCATCGATGAGGATGTCCAAATTGACATCGTGATGGGCTGAGACTGGAATTACTGGTGCATTTTGTGCAATGGTCCCTTCGAGGAAGGCTTTGATTTCAGCATGTGATTCAAGTGCACGTTCTTTGGTGACCAAATCAATTTTGTTTTGGACAATCACGATGTTTTCAATACCGGCGATTTCCAATGCCATGAGGTGTTCTCGAGTTTGTGGTTGTGGACAGGTCTCATTTGCAGCAACCATGAGCATGGCACCATCCATAATCGATGCCCCAGTGATCATGATCGCCATGAGTGTCTCGTGTCCAGGTGCATCAACAAAGGAGATGACTCGCTCCAATTCTTTTGGATCATCGTCTTTACCGTCTGGATGACGTCCAGTGGCGTAATATTGGCCTTCCTTGGTCTTGTAAAATGCAGTGTCTGCGTATCCAAGTTTAATCGAGATACCACGCTTTCTTTCTTCCGAATGCGTATCAGTCCAAACTCCAGAAAGAGCTTGTGTTAAGGTTGTTTTACCGTGGTCGACGTGGCCGACTAATCCGATATTGATTTCAGGTTGTGCTGGAAGCTTTCGTGCCATGCTTCCTCACTTCCATTCAATTCCTACGAAAGCCCTCTCGGGATTCACTCCGACGCTTCCTCGCTTCCTACTGCGAGGAGGTCGCCGAGAGACTTCTTTCCAGTCTCTATGACTTTGAGGTTGATTTGACGTGTGTCTTGACTGATGGTGTTACCACGGAAGTAACGACGCTTTCGTAGACCGTCTGGCTTGTAACGGAAACGCTTCTTTTCTCCGCCCTTGTTCTTGAATACGAGACTGTGTCCCTTGAATCCAGTTGAGCGTGTGACGAGAATTGCTTGTCGGCGGCCACCTTCAAGGTCTCGGCGAAGAGGAGTTCCTGTTTTGTCTGAACCACCGGTGATTTGGAGTTTGAATCCAGAAAGAGTTTGTTCACCCTCTCCGACAAAGATTCCATCGACGGTATCGCCGATTTTCTTGCCCAGCAATTGAGCGTGATTGTTTCCACTAATTTTGAGTGAATATGATTTACCGCCGTTTTTCGGATCGGTATCATTCACTACAGCAACAAATTCTCCTTGAAGTCCAACAGCCATAATATCACGTCTAGAACGCCCTTCCGACCATCGTCGTCTATTTAGCCCCACCGTTTGTTTACGGACGGAGATTCAATCAGCGAAACTTCTTTTTCAGCAACATTTCGAGCCGAACGCCGAGATCTTTTGGAAGATAATGAGGCATGCTGAGATGAGTTGTTCGTCCTCGCCCATCAGTAATTGTGGCAACGCGAGAGGTGATGATTTGGCGCTGTTCAAATTCCTTAAGATATTTCCAAACCGTGGTATGGCTCTTCATTTTCTGTTCATATTCTTCACATACAACAGCATAAAGTTGCTCGACATCACCAGTGGTCATGGTCTCTTCTTTGGTGAGTCGTCGGCATAAAGAAAGCAACACCAACATGGCGTTTGGATTGAGGTCGTCAATGTGCTCAAGGTTACTCCCCAGCGAAGCCGGAGAATTTTCCAGCGGGAGGTGAATATCTTCCACTAACAGCCGTCGTTCACTGTGGTCATCCTGTCGGAATTCACATCGTTCGACCGCTGCATTGAGTAATTCAATGACTCGTCGTGCATCTCCGGTAGGAGCGGCCTTTTCTGCAAGAAGTCGTATGATTTCTGGTGTCCATGTCCCCGGTACTAAACCCTCGATTGCTCGTTGGGTTGCGATGGCTTCGAGTCCTTCTGCGTTGTAGGGTTGAACGCGAAGGTGATTGGTGCTACCCATTCGAGATATGACGGCAGTTTCGAGGACATCCAGCACTTGTTCTTGGCTAATGAGGATGAGAGAGAGTGTGCCTCTGCCGGTTTGGTCTTCATCGATGCGCAATAATTGGTAGAGGAGGTCATCACCTGAACGCCGAAGCATGTGGTCAATTTCATCCAGGACGACGATGAGGTGTGATGTCTCCGTTCGAAGAATACGCCGAAGACTGATCAACAATTCACCCATCGAGAGGCCACGGTCGGGATGACCTGGTGCAAGTTCGTGTAAGATACGTTGAACAACCCGCATACTGGTTGAAGCATTGCGGCAATTCACATGGACAGAACGAATGTTTCGCTTGTTGGCTAAATGGCGTTGAATATCACGGCAAAATGTACGGGCAAGCACCGTTTTACCGCTTCCTACTGGACCTGTGATGACGACTCGTCCGGAACCCTCTGGCGAATGGAGTGTCGTGAATTTTGATGCTAATTCGTTTTGTATCTCCTCACGACCAACAAGTTCGTTTGGAATGTAATCGAAGTTAAACACTTCTGGGTTTGCTAGAACCCAGCCAGCGCCAATTCGGTCGAGATAGTTACTCATAACATCGGAAGGCTTACGCCAACCGTTATTGAACATACGGTTCGCTCAAGGTCTAAACAACGCCAATTGCGATGGATGTGGGTGATGCTCAAGGGATTTCATCAAATTGATAGCCTGTTTCCCATTTCTTTTCACCGAGGGAAACTTCAAGCTCATACGGAGTGATAAGTGGCTTTTGATAACGTACTGCATCATCAATAGCGATACGTGGGCATGCAGTATTGACAAATGCATCAACTGGATAGAAATCAATCAATTCAGGCCCGACATGTTCTAAAGCCAACAAGTAACCTTTCTTACCATGTTTTTCGAGCAATCTCTTCATTCGAAGGGCGAGACTACGACGCATCTGGCCAGGTTTCTCACCAATCAGTATGCCGAATCTTTGAGCCTCACCACATGCCATAATCAAGCCGAAGCGCTGTCGTAGAATACGCTCGATATGTTTCAAGGACATTTCCCTCGCCTCACCCGAATAAGGGTCGAGAATAGCCAATGGCTTTCCAGTATGGAGTACTAAGCCGATCGGGTGGAAATCACCTGAGCCAAGGAAGAGATAGTGGCCAATGGAATCATCATCGCCAGAATAATTGCAACCCAAGACTTGGCCTGGGAACGAAAGACGAGCCCCGCCAATTGGAATTTCTACTTCGTATCCCGCTTTTTCCAAACGGTCAAAGTACTCTGGGAGCAGGTGCAGGTGTTGAATCG
>Ga0209709_10000168_pt1 | contig 63725 bp, 55 predicted proteins | sample ArcticOcean_MG_C_2_FD_187435 | JGI IMG/M metagenome (GOLD analysis project Ga0209709, IMG submission 187435) | Marine microbial communities from western Arctic Ocean - ArcticOcean_MG_CB4_136 (SPAdes) (version 2) | ecosystem: Environmental > Aquatic > Marine > Oceanic | place: Arctic Ocean... | reverse complement strand
ACCCCGAATACGAACCTGGTTTTGTCGAGTGGGATGTCAAACCCGTTGAACGCTTATTTGTAGAAGGGTTGGATGCTGAAGAAGCCGTTCTTCAACGACAACGTACCGACAATGCTGTTGGTAGCCAACCAGTTGCCTACGGAAGCGGAGTCGTACCTGTGTTCACTGTATCCAGTGAACCATTACAAAACCCAATCAATGCAACGGTCAACATGACGGTGTTCTTTTCCGCTTACATTGACGGTGTTGGTGGGCCACAATTCTGCGAACGTCAATGGGCAGTGGACAAGGATTTCACTTTGATTTATTCAGTTGATGCAGGAGGAGTTCCAGTATACGACTCAGTTGTCACTCAAGTGGTCGATACCGACACCTCAAATTCTGCTATGAACTTTTCAGGCCAGCGTATTGAAGCATTCCTCTCAATGGATGTCGGCGATGTCTTCACGCTTTCAGTCTCGGCTCAAAACAATTGTGTGGGAAGCACCATACAAGTCCAATGGGGAGCATTTGAGCAGAACAGTGGAGGCATCATCATGGAAGGTCAACTCTACGAGCCCAAAGCACGGGTCTTTGTCGATGCTGAGCGTCGAGCACACATCGAGTTTGAGCCACTATTCCCTTGGGGAGTCGATGATGTCAAAACGACAAAATGGGAATTGTGGGGACCACTGGCTGGTGATGAGAAATTCGTCAAAGATGAAGATTCGATTATGGAAACCTCAACTGGCAGAATACGTATTGACCGTTCAATACCCGGTAACAACACCATTTGGGCTTGGTCGGGGGTGATTCGCTTAACTCCCGGTGATGCAAATCTAGAGATCTGTATCCAGACAGTATCAGGAGACTTAAACAGTGATTGCCACGCCTTCGGAATCATACGTTTTGATGTCGAAAAAGCCGATAAAGGACTTGCAAGTTCTACTCTGTTTTTATCACTGACCAGCTTTGGTTCATTGATTGGCTTCATGGTCATGCTCGTTCGAAAGGATGAACTCCCACCACTCCCAATACTTGCTGCAATTCTACTCATGACCATTCTCTTTATTCCAACGGCAATAAGTCAGCCAAATTTGGGTTCAAATGAACTCATCGATGACCATGCACGGGTGTTTGATACTGAACTTTATGATGAAAATATGCAATCGATGATGGTGTCTGAACTCTTTGATGGCAAGGATGCGCTCATCATCGCTATCGCCTTACCAGGCACTCAAAATATTGTTGACCAAGCCACTGAATTGAATAAAACTCTTGACCTCATAGCTGATGATGTTTCGGTTGTGCATGTTCTTTCAGGCATGGACGCTTCTGCAACTGATGTGGCATCAATGAAAGCAAACTACAATCTCACATGGTCAACATATGTCGACATCGGTGAGTCCTTTACTCGAAGTTCACCAAACGGCACATCGGATTCGATTCTGGTTCTCGATAAATCAATGCGTGTCGTCTATTCAAACGCACCTTCAGCCTCATCTGAAGAAATTATCAGCGCTGTTGAAAGTATTAACAATGGTGGCAGTTCAAGTGCATGGTCCTATTTCTCCTTGATTTTTGGTCCTGGATTATTTTTATTCTTCTTAGCACTTCCACGTGAAGAATATGAAGTCTTAGAAGATCCTTTGCCAATTGGTATGTATTGGGGAGCAATCATTGCAGCGAGTGGTGCTGGAATCGTCTTGGTCAATCTACCACTGCTCATAGCGACACTTGCCCCAATACCCTCGAACACTTTGTTTTGGATTGATATTGCAATGGTAGTATGGTTACTGGAGATGAGCATTGTAACTGCCCGTAGAGGCACACCGTATGAAGCAGACTTCCTAGGTGCGACGATTCACAAACTGTTCCCAAAAAATTTCCGTGAATGGCGTGGCGTTGAAGATATGAAACGAGATACATTGATCGGTATCTGGATGGGATGGTTTGGCTGGTTTGCATTCCCAGCATTATTTTCACAAGGTGTAGGAGCTGCAATACTCAGTGGCGCATCTGGAATCTTCTTTGGCAGTATTGGCTTCATCTTGATCATCCTTCTTGGGGGTGCAACTGTTCTGTTGTTGCGAATCATCGCCTCATTCGGAGGTTCAATATCGAGACTATTTGGCGAATACGGATTCGAATCCTACGCTCAATATTCCGGATGGTGTATTGTCCCTCTTGCACTCTGGTCAATCGGGAATTCCATTCTTTCAATGCTTGAGATTGGTATACTCTGACCGAATCTTTGACAACCGTTGAGGCCAATTCGGCTGATATGGAACTAAAAATTGAATGGAGTCGTACACGAAGAGATTTGTTTTTAAAATGCCCACGGGCCTGGTATTTACGCTATGGCTATCCAACATATTCATCTGGAATAAATGAAGAACAAACCAGTCGCCGACCCTGGGATTTGATGCTTCGTGCGATGAAAGAAATACTTGTTGAACGTTTAGAAGACCTTCAAGATGGCAAACAGTGGTCTCCTTTACTTCTCGAACATCAAATGAAGTATTCACTTCAAAAGCAAATAAACCAAACACCAAATGGCATAAAAAAGAGATACTTCGAAGCATTGCTACGCTATGCTAATCATCGCTTTGCATTGTTATGGCGATGCAGAATCATACGACAATTAGAACAAAAAAAGTACGCATGTTGGTATGTATTGGACCGTACGGAATCGGTTTCAATCGGGAATCAACGAATCTATGCCTCACCTGACCTTGCAGTTTTGATTCAAAATAAATGGCACCTGATACGCTTTGATATGCAAGGTGCTCCGAAAAAGTCCACCGATGAATGCGAAGCAAATATGATGGTACTCTGGGCAAAGAATCGTGATGGATTCCCACAGAGTGAATCTTCTTTCCGATTGCATACAATTGGATGGAGGAGAGGTTTTTGGCACACTGAAACGTTCCAACCAACCGAACATTCAGTCGAACAAAGTTACAAACTCCTTGAATACGATTGTAAGGCTATGCTTGAAGTACATCGGTATGGACATTCGAATCTCGCGTTTCTACCATTGGCAACTACTGAGAAAACATGTGAATCGTGTTCTTTTCGATTACGTTGTCCAGGTGGAGTAAATCTCGTCATTGCTCGACAAGAGCAAACGTTGCTTGAACTTGAACAACAATTTGCATCAAGCAAGACTTGAAGTTAGATCTGCCAGAACGGCTTCAACATCACTTGCTTTGGTAACACCGCTGGCGAGTAAAACCCCTTCAGCACCCAATTCCACCGCTTTAGCAACATCTGCACCACTTTTGACCCCTGCACCACAGAGAACACGTACATTTGGGTTCACAGCCTTCACAACTGCAACAGTATCGCTAACAATTGAAGGATCTGCTGTGGTGACCGAAATATCGCCACCAATCAGTTCAGGAGGTTCAACAGCGATGAAAGTCGGTCCGATTTCTGCGAGATGTTTCGCTTCATCAACATTAGCTGCACATCCACACATTGGGAAACCATCTGGTAATTGTGCCTTCAATGTAGCAACATGCTCCATCGAAACTTTGTGTTCAGCATGATTGATGATGGTTCCTTGTGCTCCACGATGAAGAGCAGTATGCGGTTCGAGCCAACCAGTAAAACCACCTTGACCTACAGGGTCCAAGTGCTGAGTCCAAACTTCCAACGAAGGTGCAACACGTCGAACGGCTTCCAAATCGAAAGCGGAAACGACTGCTACCATTCGAGCAGGCCCGTTGCAATGTGCTTCCATAGCGATAGCAAGGCGTTCTGCAGTTGCTCCACTTGCAGAAGCATAGGTTTTGAAATTAACAACGACCAAAGGTTTGTTCATACCTTTGGCAGGCATGAAACGCATTTGAGTTCTTCGCAGGTTCCGAAGCAATTCATTCCGTTCGTGGCCATTGGCCACCAACCAAGGTAGTCCCACTTGGAACTGTACTGCCGTGGTCAACCACAACATCTTGAAGCCGAACATCCGCCCCAATCGTCACTTGGTCACCGATTAAACTTGATTCAATGACCGAGTTCTCCCCAATAACGGTACCTTTGAGAAGAGTAGAACGGTGTATTTGGCTGTTTGAGACCAAAACATCGGTTTCAATCATTGATTCAGTTACCAATTCTGAGGTTTGAGTTTCAGCAGAACCATACCAAGAACTTCCATGAATCATTCCACGACGGAATCGCTTTTCGATAATGCAACGGTGTACTGCATCAGACCACGCACTCGGCGTACCAGCATCAAGGAAATAGCCCTCGAATTGTTGACCATTCAATAAGTTCTGTTCAGCGAGTTTCGGAAAGACATCTCGTTCTATAGAATGCTTTCCATGAGGCATATAATCGAAAACATCATCCTCAAAGATATATGAACCAGCATTGATGAGGTTCGAAAAGACTTCATCCGGCTTGGGCTTTTCTTTGAATTGAGTTATTCGGGAATCATCGTCAAGACCTACGATTCCAAAGCGGGTCGGGTCTTCAACTTCCCAAAGTGCAAGACTGCCTACGCCGCCATTACGCTTGTGTAAATCCAAAAGTGGTTCGATTTGAAGTGAAGATACAATGTCACCATTGAAACAAGCAAATCGGCCACTTACAACATCTCTGCAGTTGCCTAATGCGCCTCCAGTGCCGAGTGGTTTGTTTTCGTTCACAATTCGGACATCGAAATCAACATCAACCTGAGCAAAATATTCTTTGATCATTTCTACTTTGTAGCCACCTGCAACAACGACTTCATCAATCAAGTCATTTGGCACACCTTCGACAACCCGTTCAAGTAACGACATATCCAGCATTGGAAGCAAGGGTTTGGGCATTTTATTGGTCCAAGGACGGAGACGTGAACCGACTCCGCCGGCCAAAACAACCACTTGCATGAACAGGGCGTTTCATCGATTACCTATCAAAACACCTCACTCTCACCCTCTAATTCCCTACATGTTGGCTTCCAATTCGCCAATTGACGCATCAAAGTATTCAAAGACGGGCTTTCTTTGGAAGGATTGGAGAGCATCATGAATATACACGAATACCAAGGAAAAACACTCCTTCGAGAAAACAATGTTACTGTGCTTGAAGGTGTCCACTGTACCAATGTTGAACAAGCACTCGCAGCCTACGATTCCCTCGGCAGCAAAATCGTTGCAGTTAAATCACAAATCCATGCCGGTGGCCGTGGGAAAGGAACACTGTACCATCCTGAAACCCGAGAACACGTCATGGACGGCGGTGTTAAAATCGCTTTTTCACGTGAAGAAGTCGAAACCTATGCAACCAACATCCTGGGCAATGTATTGGTCACCATTCAAACCGGTGATGAAGGTAAATTGGTCAGCAATCTCTACGTCGAAGCTGGTTGCGATATTGCGCATGAATACTATCTGGCATTACTTGTTGACCGCGATACCAAATCAGTACTCATCATGGCTTCAACCGAAGGTGGAATGGATATCGAGGATGTCGCACATAACACTCCTGAATTAATTCACAAAGTGGTTGTTGACCCAAATGCTGGACTTCTTGGTTTCCAAAAGCGGGACCTTGGAATGGCATTAGGCCTTTCAGGAGCCGCATTGAGAGCATTCGGAAAGATGCTTTCAAGCATGTATACAATGTTCGTTGCCGAAGATTGCGTAATGGTAGAAATCAACCCACTTGTCCGAACAGGTGCAGATGAAATTGTTGCACTTGACTCTAAAATCTCATTCGATGAAAATGCAGAATTCCGACACAAGAAGTGGGATGACCTACGAGATCTGTCTGAAGAAGAAGACGTCGAAATACGTGCGAAGGAAACTGGACTCTCATACGTCAAACTCGATGGTAACATCGGATGTTTGGTGAACGGTGCAGGGCTTGCAATGGCAACAATGGACGTCATCAAACTCTACGGTGGAGAACCAGCCAACTTCCTTGATGTTGGAGGCGGTGCAAATGAAGAACAAGTCAAAACTGCATTCTCGATCATTATGGAAGACCCGAATGTCAAGGGTATTTTGGTCAACATCTTCGGAGGCATCATGCGCTGTGACATTATTGCTCGTGGCGTAATTGCGGCAACTGAAGCACTTTCACTCGAAGTACCTCTCGTCGTTCGACTTGCAGGAACAAATGTCGATGAAGGCAAGAAAATCCTTGCCGCATCAACCTTGAATATTCATGCTGCTGATGATTTGGCAGAAGGTGCTCAAAAGATCGTTGCACTCATTGGAGGTGGACAATAATGTCGATTTGGATTGAAGAAGATGCAAAAGTATTGGTGCAAGGAATCACTGGAAAGCAAGGCATGTTCCATGCTGATAAAATGGTTGAATACGGCACCGACATCGTTGGCGGATGCACACCTGGAAAAGGTGGTCAAACCGTTGAACTACAAGGCAAACCATATCCGGTTTGGGACAGCATGACTGAGGCTATTGATGCAACCAATGCTGATGCAACGGTCATCTATGTACCACCGCCATTTGCTGCTGAAGCGATCATGGAAGCAGCCGATGCATTTGATTTCCTCAAAGGAGAAGGCGTCATTGTTTGTATTACTGAAGGAATCCCTACATTGGATATGGTCAAAGCAGTTGCTTATGTTGAAAACCGCCCAGGTATTCGTCTGATTGGTCCAAACTGCCCAGGTATCATCACACCAGGTGAAACTGGTGGAGCAAAAATCGGCATCATGCCGGGTCACATACATGCAAAGGGTCGAATCGGAATTGTCAGCAAATCTGGAACCTTAACCTACGAGGCAGTTGCTCAAACAATGAGTATCAATGAAGGACAATCAACCTGTATTGGAATCGGTGGAGACCCAGTCAATGGAACTGGATTCATTGAATGCCTTGCTGCTTTCGAAGCGGACCCTCAAACTGCAGCAATCATTATGATTGGAGAAATTGGCGGTAATGCTGAGCAAGAAGCGGCTGCTTGGGCGTCCGAAAACGTCACCAAGCCAATCGTTGGGTTCGTCGCAGGTGCAACAGCCCCACCCGGTAAGAGAATGGGACACGCTGGAGCAATCATTTCAGGCGGTAAAGGAACTGCTGAAGAAAAATTCGAAGCATTCAGAGAAGCTGGTATTGCTTGTGCAATGGACCCTTCAGAACTCGGTGCTGTTCTGCTTGAGTCACTGAAGGCAGTCGGCCTACGGTGAAGCCATTAACCGATATCGATTCTGCAAGAATATGGCAGAAGCGGCGGTGTTTGACCCCGCTGTCTTGGAAGGCTATTATTCAAGTCAATTTGAAATTGATTTATCTTGGCTGAATAAACCGACTCAACACCAATTTCGTTGGCGTGTCTTGGAGAACCGCTGGCATTCATCACCCCGACGAGTTCGTGATTCAGTCACGTTAGTCAAAGCGTTTAGAAAATCAATTCCAACCGATGTCTATGTCTCAACCTCCTCATGGCTGAATCCAGTTGACCTGCCTCGACTTCACGACCTCGAATCTCCTGCACCTATTCTTTTGGACCATTTGGTTGTATTCGATATTGATGTGCCCCCATTTTCACAAACCAACATGGAGACTGCTCGGAAACTTGCACTCAATCTACACCAATGGATGAAAGAAAAAGACAGATATTCGTTTTCACATGTAACGTTCTCGGGGAGTAAAGGATTCCATCTGTTCTACAACGACCTTCAACGTGATACATTCCAAATCGCAGACCCTCGTCAACGTGAAGAGGCGGTGAGAAAGGCAAGAAAGGAATTGCTGGAAGAAGTCGTAAATGCTGGCCATCCTGTTGATCAAAAGATTACTGCGGACACTCGCCGGATCATCCGTCTCCCGGGAACAGTACATGGTTCTACAGGATGGATCTGTTCAATCATCACTCTCGAACAACTTCAACAACCGTTTAAAACATGGATGAATTCACTCGAAAGACATCATTTGGCACTTGTGATGCCCAGAAAAGCGAAAACAAAGAAGTCGCTGTTTTCGAGAGATATAAAATCAACAATGCCCGTTCCTGAAATCCAAACCAGCATCGAAGTAAGCACGCATATACCGGGTACGAAAAACCGTTCTGCTTTTTTCGAATGGTTACCTCGGAGTTGGGGTCTACCTCCTGAGGCTGTGGAAAAGGCGTTACAACTTTGCATTGATTTTTCTTTAGGCTCAACCGCCTTTTGGACCGATGGAAAGCGCACATTGATGCTGGTACCTCGGGCAATTCCACGCGAACACCTTGCAAAAATCGCCAAGAAAAATGGATTTATACACTTGAAAAATGAACTCAAAGAAAAAGACCATGCATGGATTCGAGTCTCAGGGAATTACGGTGAAAAAAGCGGCTGGGAAGAGGATTTGAGTCCAATAAATGTCTTAGCACAAGAGACAAACTCTGAATGTAAATGGCCTTGGTCAGAGGCACATTTGAACCTAGCAGAGCGTATGGGATTGCCAATCAAAAGAGATGATGGTGAACGTGCTGGGAAACAGGAACCATCCATTCGTATTGTTCAGCGCGAATGATTGAAATCAAGAGAATGACTATATGATGTCGGAAGGAGTAAATTTTGTTCCCACCGGAGCTTCGGCAATGACGGCTGCACACGTGCCTTGAAACCACACGCTGTTGGCGCATGGGAACAGCGCCAACAGCCCCAAGATGGTGTTAGAATGAATAAATTCGGTGCTGTCATATTTTTGCTTGGTACGTTACTCTCAGGAGTTTTTGTTCTGGGAATGATGGGCTCAACAGAACGTTCGACTGTCCCGATTGATGCAGTCATCAATGATCAAACGACGTATGATGAGGTGTTTCATTCATATTACATCTGCACTGCGAATATTGAATTTACTTACTCAGTCAATGGTCAAGATTACGAAGGCATTGCTACAGGTTCAATGCAGAGCAGTCAATCTTGTGTTGATGAGATTGAAGCGAGTTATTCTATTGATTCGGAAATCCGAATATATTATTGGGATGATGTGCCTTCAGATTATACTTTTAAACAAGAAAGTGAAGATACTGCTTTCCTTTACGGATGTTGTGCTGCTTTCTTTGGAATTTTGGCAGTGATCGGGCTCGTTGTAACCTTCAGCATGGGGTCACCTGGAAGTTCAAGCACAACGGGTGGTCTTTCAGGTCGGGTTAAGAATTTGAGTGGACAAAACTCCACACAAATTAAGCCAGAGAATGAACATTACCAGACTTTGCCATCTCAACAACACCTTTCAAGAGATACGAAATCAAAACCAAGAAACCGTTGGAAGGGAGACCGTATGACTCAAGCAAGAATTCGTAATTATGATTCCATTCTTAATCGACTGAATCTTAAAAAGCGAAATCTGAGCAACATTATGGAAGCCAAAGGATACGTCATGACAAGTGGAATCATGAATCAGAGAGAGACTGATAAATTCTTTGCCAACAGTCATGTGATCAGTACACTTGGGCTACTACCAGATGGGGAATTTAAATCATCTTCAATGAGTCAAAGCAAACCAAAAGAAAATTTCTGGTCTCAAAGCAAGATTTCGACGTCAAAGGGCTCTTCAGACGGAAGTTGTGGTGATCTAAGTTGTTCGAATTCCGTTGATTCATTTGATTTCCGGTGTTTTGATTGCCGTAAAAGATTCTGCAGTCAACACCGAGGAAAAACCTTCAAGTGTGCAGCATGTGCAAATTGACCTCACAAATAGACTTGCTTTTGATGGAGTCCAAGTTGAGGGCTCAAGTCACGTTGTAAGATTGTTCGAAGGAGTTGCTTACCGCCATCAGTTCGCATGTAAGTCAGTACACTTGGACTGACATGAAGTGTCCAATGTTTGAGGAAAACTTCTGCACGTTCTTTGGATGAGGCAAGCTTGGAAGGAACTGTGTGGTACATCTGAACATGACTTACTTCCTTGCGGAGGTATTTGGCGATGACTTCAGGCATCAATTTTGAGACCCATGTATCTTCCATGAATTGAGATGAACGAGTCACGACATAACGTGGATTGTGAATTGATCCAAGGACTTCTTCAAGTGATTCACTAAACAGTTGAGCCTCATCAGGTGTTGAATGGTGCAAATGATAGCGAAGCCATCCTCCACCTCGCACTCCACCTTCTGGAGAACAATGTCTGGTCATCTCGCCTAATTCGCAGAATGCGCCAGCAATCGCTTCAGAGATAGCAAGTGTAAGTGAACTATCTGTCCACATCTCTTTCTCGGTTCCAAAACGAAAACCGCTAGAGAAACCTTCGGGTGCCTTCGCCTCGATTGCTGGACGTGATTCTGTACCAAACGGTTGACCAATGCCCCACAACTCACGAGTATGCTCACGGTTACGTGAACGGCGTAGCATTTCTTCATTGAACAATGCCATTCCTTCACTTATTCCCTCCGGACGTACATCATTGAATGCAGCATGTACATGCCCGACTCCTTTCTCAATTGTACCGTCATCACAAACACCGTACAATTGCTTGTGCTTTTGTTTGAAACGTTCGTAATCATCAAACCCTTTGGTAAACTCTTCTGCAATACAAATGATGTCCCAATTATTGGCAACCTTTTCAGGCCATAATTTATCAATTCGAATTGAACGCCCTCTAAGTTGGTTAATACTTACACTCGTTGTAACAGAGGTCATATCAATTAAAACATTGATTCGAGAAGCATCCCAACCTTCCCCAAGTAATCCACGAGTACCGACCAGACATCGGGTAAAACCTTCTTGGAAGAATTCGGTAATCATCAATGAATAATAACGAGGAATCCAATCTTTTCCTTTACCATCAATTTCATGAAAACCTTGGTGTGGGCGGTGTTCGAGTCTGATATCAAGTTCTCTTTCTGCAATCCAAAGTTCTGCTTTGGTAATGAAACGTTCACATAAATCATCGTCGACAAGAACTGTACTTCCGGTCATCAAAATTGGATCGAGGTAATCTCCAGCAGGATGATTCACTAAAGACCGTAACACCGAAATCGCACCTCCAGCTTCGGCATCTAAAACCCCTTCAACAAGGGTGGTAGCAGAAGTTTTTTCATAATCAGTAACAATGACTGCACGAATGCCTTTTCCAAGTGTCTGCATCTCGACATTGATGATCTCATTGACTGCTTCAGTTTTAGCCGATGCGTAGGACATAACACGGCCCACTGGTGAAGCACATGGTCTGGAACCAGTATCAGTGATTTGAACGCCGAGCATTCGTAAACGTGCAACTACAGATTCTGCCAATGCATGGTCTTCTTTCTTCTTTGAACGTCGAAGACCGTGACGAACATACCGAGAGAGCACATTTCGAAGCATGCTGATTCGAGTGAAAGATTCGTCACTTTCAATAGAATATATTTTTGGAACACCTGCTGGTAATTGGATAGAGTCCAATTGTAAAAAACGACGGCCATCAAGTGTGAATGCGGGATATTTGCGTTCGTATTTATCCCATGAAAGTGTTTCACCACTCGGAGATTTACGTTCCTTTAATTCGCTGTGTACCCATTGGTCAAGTGCTGGTATACGGCCTGGCTTCGCGTTCTCATTGGTCTCACGCAACTCACGAAGTAATGATTCAAACTCTTCATCAACACTCGCAATATATTGCAGTTCATGGCTTGCCGGTCGAACAAAATAGCACAAATCCTGGTAAGGTGCAAGATTGGAATCACGAACCAGTGCAGGTACGGGAACGCTGTAATCGACAGGGCCAAAAAATTCCTCATAACGTTCGACATCGGCCTCTTTGAATCCTCCTTTCTCGGGTGGAGGAGTTGCTGTTAAGCCGAGAATAACTGGGTCGTCAAACATCTCTCGAACTTCAGCAAGAATTCGCCCCCAGTGATGCATTAAGTGGTGACACTCGTCCAAGATGATGAGGCCAATCCCAGCTTCTTTTAGCAAAAGTAGATTCTCTTTTGCACTTTCATGCAGAGTCCATAATGCATTCCCATGTTCAGAAAACTCATCTCTCACTTTTTTTCTATATTTCGAGAGTTGCTTCGAATAATACTTCTCATTACGTTCACCTAAATCAATGAGCCAAGACATTGCTTCTTCGTGGTCTGAAGATTCTCCGTCTCCAATCAATTTTTCAGCCCATAATTCAAGAGCCACTTTGTCAAGGTCTTCACCACCTTTGCGAGGCATGGTCACGGATTGATACGTCAATGAAGTGAGCAAACCTGGCTTTTTAGGGTCAGTACTGATGAATTCATCTTTGCCGTCTAAATCAAAAAGTGAGGTGCGTGCAGCCCATTGTGCTTGTATTGCCGAGTTTGGGGACAACACCAATGCAGGTTTGCGAACTAAATCTGACCAGACATACAGCCCGAGAACAGTTTTTCCAGAACCGGGTGGGGCAACGATATGTAATCGCTTCTTTCCAGATTCAAGTTGAGGTATGATGACTGAACTTGCAGCGACTTGTGCCGGCCGGAGTGTTCCTGAAAAACGAATTTTACCAAAATCTGGTAAATCGTCCATACGAAAGTCACCTGTTCATCAACGCGGTGGGCCTCTTTTTGGTCCTGAAGGGCCGCCTCTTGGAGGGCCGCCTTTCGAAGGACCTGGTGGGCCACTCTTCTTTGCTGGACCGCCTTTCGAGGGACCAGGTGGACCGCCTTTCTTTGGTGGACCGCCTTTCGAAGGACCGGGTGGACCGCCTTTCTTTGGTGGACCGCCTTTCGAGGGACCGGGTGGACCGCCTTTCTTTGGTGGACCGCCTTTCGAAGGACCGGGTGGACCGCTCTTCTTTGGTGGACCGCCTTTTGAGGGACCGGGTGGACCGCTCTTCTTTGGTGGACCGCCTTTCGAGGGACCGGGTGGACCGCTTCGCTTAGGAGCACTACGTTTTGGAACTTCAACAACTTCTTCTTCCTCTTCTTCGAACATTGCACCACAATGAGGGCATTCATTATCGGTCTCTTTGACCAACCCGTCACATATTTCACAAGCGAACATTTCAACATCGTCATCTTCAGAATCTGCTCCATTGAGGTTTTCCACTTCTCCGTCTTTTGAACGAGATAATTTCAACTCGGTTATGAGATCAAATCCTTTGAGAGCCACTTCAGTTTGAATGGCATGTTGGAATGCTTGGGTAAGGGCTTCAGGTGTATCGAGAACTCTACCATCATCAACATAAGTCACATTGACTTTCAGAATATTTTCTTCGACGTTTGCCTGAGGAGTCTCAACGGCAACACCTCGCTTTCGAGCAACTCGCCGTACAGCGACTTCACACATTCTGCGGAGGAGGGGTTCATTTGGAGCATCTGAAGGAGAAGGGGTTGGTTCCATGCCTCGAAGATGTGAGGGTAACTCGGTTCCAATAGATGCCAGAACGTTATTGGCAGGTGTTTGATTTATATTGAGCCATTGACTTCGGCGTTCATCTTTCATTGCCCGTTCAGCTTCAACCAATCGGTTCACCATTGCGTCTGTCGGAGAGGTTGATGGATTAGAGGCAACAACTGTGGCACCAGGTGTGTATGCCGAGATGTTACTGACTGGGTTTTGAGGTACTGCACCGCTGGCGAGTGAAGGTCCACGCGCTTGTTGAGGTCGATCAGATTGAACATTTGGAAGAACATTTCCTTGTTGAGGTGGTTGTTGAGGTGGTTGTTGAGGAAGATGCTGAGGGGGGAGTTGTTGAGGCATGCCTTGAGGAGGGATATTGCCCATTTGAGTAGGAGGGAAATTCGGTGGTGGGAACTGACCCTGCTGATGAGGTGGGATATTTTGAGGAGGGTATTGACCAGGAGGGATATTTGGCTGTTGTTGAATGCCCATGGCAATTTGCTGAAGGATTTCTGGAGAAATATTTGTGTTCCCACCCATGGTCATATCTCGTTGCTGACGAACGGCTTCACCCGAGACCACTCCGAAGTTACGACCGCCTGAGACTTCTTGCCCACTTAGGCCAACTGAACCCGGGTTGGTAAAACCGCCAGCACGTGACATTTCCTGTCGCGCACCACATTCAGGACAGAATATGCTATCATCGGGAATGAGTTCTGTACAAGAGCCACAATCCATAATACATCACCCCGAAGGTTTGGTGCTCGCATAACCCTCCCTAAAGCCTTACGACGGAATGCCACAACCAAAGTAGGAATTTTATTGAGTTCTGCTGAGCCAAAGAAGATCTGGATTGTCCGGTTCAACACCCATAGTTGCATCTTCATTTGACATGTTGATATGCATTAAATACTCCGGGAATGCTGTTTTTCACATGGACAGTCATTCGCTCTTGGAGTTACAAATTGGCAAGACCTTCCTCCCACAGGGTCAAGAACAGAGAACTGTCCCGCCAAATTGAGGGGATTGGATGGCAGTACTCATCAATGCAAAAATCGATGCATTACTCGAAGCCACTTCTCGTTCTTTTTATCCAACCCTGAAGTATCTTCCAAAGAAAGTTCGTGGACAAATTGGATTACTCTACCTTCTCGCTCGGGTTGCTGACACAATCGCAGATTCAAAACATGGAGAGACCGAATTTCTTCTGAACATTCTCCGGGAGTACAATGATGTCGCTCAAGGTACGAGTTCATCGCTCCCTGATTTCACTGAACTCGCTGAAATTCAAACCAATGAAAACGAGGCGAAACTACTTCGCAATGTTGAGGATGTCATTGCAGGCCTCGAGGTCTATAGTAAAGAAGACCAGGGACTTATGCTTGAATGCCTCGATATTATTGTAAGTGGACAAATACTCGACCTTGAAAGGTTTGGAACCGCCAATGAAGGAGGAACGATTTCTGCACTTCAGACCGACGAAGAGATGGATGATTATGCATTCAGGGTTGCAGGTTCTGTCGGCGTTTTTTGGAGTAAAATGTCACTTGCAAATCTCTTTTCACTACCACCGGAAAAAGAACAAGAATTCTTTGAGAAGGGAATCCGATTTGGCAAATCACTGCAAATGATCAATATTCTAAGAGACATTCCTGAAGACTTACGTTTTGGCCGATGCTACATCCCAGAAGAAGCACTGAGTCGACATAACCTCAAGCCAGAGGATTTGCTAGATAACAAAAATATTGATGCGTTCAGACCGTTATACAATGAATATCTTGACTTGACAAATGAACATCTTGATGCTGCAATTGAATACATCGCTATGTTACCAGAGACGCAATTACGCCTCAAAGCATCCTGCATGCTCCCAGTCCTCATTGGACAGAAGACCGTTAGCTTGTTGCGAACGGGTAATGTTTTGAATTCCGAAGAGCGAATCAAAGTCACTCGGGATGAAATCAAATCATATGCTCGCAAATTGCTTCGAGCCCTCATAATACCGGGAGGAGTAAACCGTCTTCTCCAAAAAAATAAAGGCAGTTGAAAAAAAATATTGCAGGCAATTAAGGGTAGACCTCAAAAAGGGTGAGGTATGAGGCCTAACTGGTCACAATGCTTGAACGCCGAAAACCACTGGAATTGCTTTTCCCCCTCAAAGGGAACGCAACTTCAAGGGAAGAAGAGGGTGAAAGAAAGGGCATGACAACTCTTGACCGCCTTCGAGCAGGTGTAATGCTTGCTCGAGATGCCGTGAAAGCGGTCAGCCTCACTGCTATGGAAGCCCTTCGTGAAGGTGCAACATATATTGGAATGGTCGGAGAAGCCAATGAACTTGTAGATCCTTTTTCACATCTTGATGCACCAATCTGGTCACAACGACCACCACAAGAACTGTCGAAATTGGCTTTCCGGTACTGCGAAGAACTCACGATTCGTGAAGCAGGAAATTTCTATCATTCATTCAAGTACCTCCCTGACCAACAACGCCACGCCATGTGCGCAGTGTATGCATTTTGCCGTAGAGCAGATGACATCGCTGACGGTGACTGGGCAGATCGATTCCCAGGGAGCAAGGGAGAAATGGACCCTGAAGCTGTTGCCTATCGTGAACAACTCGAAAGTTTGCAAGACCAAGGTACAATTCTCGACCATGAGGCCTACCTCAACAAAATTACACAATTGTTTTTCTTCCGCAAGAAACTCTCAACTTGTTATTCAGATGTCTATTCTACCGACCCGGTATTCCTTGCATTGAAAGAAACCGTTGAGACCTATTCCATTCCAAGAGAAGTCTTTGATGACTTGATTTCTGGCATGGAAGATGACCTTTACAACAACAGATACCGCAGTTTTGATGAATTGTACGTCTATTGTTACAGAGTTGCTTCCGTTGTTGGATTAATGTGTATCGAAATCTACGGTTATGAAGACCCACGGGCAAAGAAGTTCGCAGAATCCTGGGGGATTTTCATGCAACTTACCAACGTCTTGCGAGATGTTGGTGAAGACATTGAACGCGACAGAGTATATCTCCCTCTCAACGAACTTGAAGCCAATGGAATTGTTGAAAGTGAACTGGATGGGAAAGTAGTCCTTAACAAAAATTGGGAACCTTATTGCCGAGAATACGCACGTAGAGCACGCACCTATCTCGAAGAAGCACGTCAACTCCTCCCCTTACTCCCTCGCCGAACACGTTATTCTCCAGCAGCAATGATTGCGTTTTATGACAAAATCCTTCGCCAGATTGAGCGACAACAAGGTGACGTATTCACCAAGCGTGTCAAACTGAACAAAATTCAGAAAATCAGTTTAGCTGCAGCAGTCTACATGCGCCACAGATTACTCCCTGCATTCCTTGACCCAGTTTGGTCTGGTCTGGCAAGATTTGGTTTACTTCCTGCCGTATAAGCAGATGAGCAGATACCTCGACCAAAGTGGTCCAGGTTTACAAGAATACGTTCACTCGAGCAATGAATCAGATTGGACAGGTCGAATGACCTCTCAATTTGTAGAATGGACAGAAACCAAATGCGGATGTCAATACACCCCAAGTACCAACGATCAGTAGGAGAATATCCCAGTTGAGGTTCGCTGCATAGTCTACAGCAACCATGCTAAAACCTGCTGATAATCGAATAAGACGGTCGGTAACACTTAGATTCACATAAATCAACTCTTGACAATCTGGTTCAAGTCCCGAGCATATAAAGCCCTGTTTTCATCGTTTAATCAGAATTTAGGCTTATTTAGAGGATGTCAGATGGTACGAGTGAAGGCTTGGATTCCTGTAATGTATCGGCCGATAATCAAATTATGAATATCATGTGTACCTTCATAGGTCTTCACAGATTCAAGATTCGCCATGTGACGCATTATTGGATATTCGTCTAGGATCCCGTTAGCTCCATGGATGTCGCGTGCAACACGAGCAATTTGAAGAGCGATGTCGACATTGTTCATTTTGGCAAGAGATATTTGTTCAGGGAACCAGGTCCCATCATCTTTCTTACGACCAAGGTGGTATGCGAGGAGTTGTCCCTTGGTAATCTCTCGAAGCATCCAAGCCAATTTATCTTGAACCAATTGATATGAAGCAATCGGGTGGTCGAACTGAATACGTGAAAGAGCATAGGTTTTGGAACTGTGGAAGCAGGACATAGCCGCACCCAATGCACCCCAAGAAATCCCGAATCTTGCATTGTTAAGACACGAGAATGGGCCTTTCAAGCCTTTGACGTTTGGAAGCATTCTGTCCTTCGGAATCTTGCAATCTTGGAACACAAGTTCACTTGTCACAGAGGCTTTCAGTGAATACTTTCCTTTCATTTCTGGAGCCGTAAAACCTTCATCATCTTTCTCGACAATGAAGCCACGAATAACGCCATCGAGTTTCGCCCAAACAACCGCTACATCAGCAATCGTTCCATTGGTGATCCACATTTTCGCTCCGTTCAAAAGGTAATGGTCACCTTTGTCTTCTGCTTTGGTAATCATATCACCTGGGTTTGAACCGTAGTCTGGTTCGGTCAAGCCAAAGCATCCAATCCATTCACCGGAAGTCATTTTTGGTAAATAGTAATTCTTTTGTTCCTCAGAACCAAACTCCCAGATAGGATACATGGCGAGCGAACCTTGCACGGATGCAAATGAGCGTAGACCTGAATCTCCGCGTTCGAGTTCTTGACAAATTAAGCCGTAGGCTACATAGGAAAGTCCAGGGCATCCATAGCCCTTCAAAGGCGCACCAAGCACACCCATTTCACCGAGTGCGACACGCCATTCATCCAAGAAAACACCGTCAGCGCATGCCTGTTCGATTTTTGGAAGTACTTCCTCATCGACCCATGCACGAACCATATCGCGAATCATGATTTCTTCTTCTGTAAGCAAGCTTTCAATATCGTAGAAATCTAATCCTTCGTAAGGCTCCATACTATCCTCTCAAGGTGCGGTCTTCACGGGGCTTCAAGAACCTAACCCTCTCTCCGCTAGATGAAAAGAACATTTGGCATGAAAGTATTCACGAGTCTTGTGAAAAAGAAGAGGTGATTATTTCTTCTTCAATCCACGGAATTGCAAATATTTTCGTTGAAGATAGGGGCTGTTCATGTAGATCAATCCTAAGACTACACCCGGGACAGAAATGGTGACTGCAGCCATGACCATAATGGACAGGAGGTCTAAATCTTCACCAGATACGCCTATTTTCTCAAACGACACAATGTTACCAAATGAAGTAATAATGAAGCCTTCTTGATGTGCATTCTCCCAAACGACCTCAAGTGAACGGCCAGCGACAACAGCATCCCATGCCATTGCATCCTCGGATACAATTTGGGCAAATGCTTCAGAGACCAACGGTTGTTGGCGAATTGTTGCAAATGGTGCCATGTGAATCAAAGTGGTTCCATCGTGCCCACGAGAGACTCCGGTGAAATCACCTTCCAGCGAGGAGAGTTGCATGATTGCTCGAGTAGTTGATTCACTGGCATCCACCATATCCAGTCGAATCGCTTGAGTCCTCAATCCGCTGGCAAATCCGACACACTCATTCAACGTCGGGTCTGCACAATCTACACCGACCCAAGTGTCGCCACCGGTGCCTGAAAGAAACGTAAGTTGATCATTCGTTGAAAGAACGGCAAGACCGTCATTCAGTGTTGCAACCACGCAAATGTTTTGGCTACGGTGGCAGGCGATATCGCTTATCGAAGAACTACGTGTGTCGGCTATAGCAGTCATACCTGAGCCTTCATTAAACTTCCAAAGGCTTCCATCCGAGGCACCAAAGTAAGCATAATCACCTGCAGGTCGCCATTCAACTGCAGTCATATTGAGCCCAATGATCGAACCTGAACCATTGACGGTCGTAATCGCATGGTTCTCAGTCGAATAACGCAGAGCAACCCCCATATCACCGGTAATCAAGGCTGTTTCGCCCCGTGGATGCCAAGAGACATCATGCAACGCAGCATTTCGTGCCGTACTCAGCTCCACATCTTGACTTCGGTCTTCAGCATGAAGTGCAGAGACGCGATGTGCATAGCCGTTTTCTCCAACCAACAAGACTGACAAGCCATCCGGTGACATCTTCCCAGCATGGATGCCAAGATCAGAATCTTCGAGAGAGCCAACCAATTTCAATTCAATCAGCGACTCAGGTTGCGCAGGTACTGCTGGCAAGAGTAAGATAAGCAGGCATACGCCCAAGAAAAAGTGCCCTCGCATGATTTGCCCAATGCCAACTACAAAAAAACCCCTCCTACGCATTCGAACGAGTTTTTCTCATTCACCTCGACGGTGAGCCTTATGGCAAAGAGGCTCTTCGCAGATGTATGGAGCGATTCGCAGTCAAGCGTGGTTTAGAAAAAGAAATTGGTGGGAATGCAGGGCTTGCACGTATTGCAACGACCTATTTCGACAACATCCAAGTTGATGCTGAAGGCATGTTTACTGGCACATTTGCCATTCTCACACGAATCAATGGCCACTTCGGCTCAGATGGAAAACTCGTGATGGATGTTGAACAAATGAAAGGTGGAGACCTCACAAGTTTCTTATCTGCTGATGGTGGACGTGAAAATGCAATGCTCTCCCGACATAAATGGTCATCATTCCTTGATGAAGTAACAGGATACTCCCCAAAACAACGTGGCGATAAGGCAAAAGAAGATGCAAAGAAATTTTCCAAAGCAAAATCGGCTATCAAGATGGCCTACAAAATGATGGAGATGAGTAAGACTGTCGACCAAGCCACCATTGATACAGCAAATACTATGATTGCTGAATTACAAGCAATGATCGATTCTGGAATTCCTCCGTCGGAAGGAAAGGTAAAGAAACTCAACGACTTAATTTGAAAGAAGTGGTAACATGGGCATCGATTCAGTTCTCGAATCCTTTGTCGAAGAGAATCCACGTATCCTTGAATTAAATGAGCAACAACAACACCGACTGGCCTTGATGGTTGGCCAAGTTGACGAAACCGTTGGTATTGGCCATCTGGTGAATTGCTTGGCGGATAACACCAGCATGGCTGGTGATGGTGTGATACGCTGTTATGTCGGATTCGAACCGTCCGGAAAAGCCCACATTGGTTGGAAAGTTCTCTCCTTACAACTTCGAAGAATGTTAGAAGCCGATGCCAATGTACTCATCTTTTTGGCTGATTGGCACGCTTGGGTCAATGACAAATTTAACGGCGTCATGGAAGATATTCAAACGACTGCAACCTATATGGAAGAAACATTCCGTGCTTTACTCGGTCATCCTGAAGAAGGCGATGGACCTGGACAACTTCGTTTCATTTGGGCATCTGAAATAATGAGTTCTGGCGATTATTGGGCACGAGTTCTTCGCTGCTCCAAGGGCGCAACACTCGCAAAAGTTCGCAAAACATTCACCATCATGGGCCGGGATGAGGCATCCTCTGATCACGACCTCTCCAAATTCTATTATCCAGCAATGCAAGCCAGTGATATCTTTGAAATGAAAATTGATGTTGCTCTTGGTGGCATGGATCAACGTAAAGCTCACATGTTCATGCGAGATGTTGCGACTCGATGGAATTGGGAAAAGCCAACCTGTTTACACACACCGATTCTTTCATCACTCAAAGCGGCTGGAGTCCGAATGGAGAGTTTTGACCACAAGATGAGTAAATCTGACCCTTCAGGCGCCATATTATTGCATGATGAAGCGAAAGCCCTTCGAAAGAAAATGCAAAAGCATGCTTACTTGAATCCCGAAGACCCGAATTCACCTGTCTATGAATTGGCTGAGCATGTCGTTCTACCAGAATGGGGGGAAATCATTGTCACTCCGAATCCAAAATTCGGCGAACCCTCGACTTGGAATGATCTTGAAGCATTCAAAGCAGCCGTAGTTGATGGCACACTTCACCCTCTTGACGCCAAACTCGGCGTAGCTGATGGTATTATCCGTGGCTTACAGGGTGTATCTGAACATTTCGAAAAGCACCCAGAAACGCTTGATGCTGTTTCATCACTACGAAAGTGATTCTTCTTCAGATGAATCGACTTCGATATAATTTGAAAAGCCTTCTTCGACACTGTGGGCTCGTAAGTAAATCATTCGTCGAGTATCTCGAATGAAATCGCGGTTAATCAACGGGTCAACAGCAACAACAGCATTGATGGTTAAGCAATCACTCTTGGCGAATTGTCCAACATTTTCATCGAACACAACAACTTGGAAACTTTCCCCATTCTCTGCCATGCCGTTTTCCAACATAGTAGGAGATACAATTTCGAGGTATTGAACGTCTTCATAGTAGTTTTCTTCCGTCACCATCGAGATATCTGTTGGATCTTTATGGTACGACTTCGGTTTCTTTGTATCCATATTTGAAAGAATGATGTCGAGACAGGTTCGACAATATTTCACTTTTTCACGTGGACGAGCTAAACGCTCTTCAATCGTCCACTTCGAATCGCAATCATTACATTTGTGAACACTGGTTTTGAGCCAACCAATAATCGGACTTGTTGAAACAACAACTCCGTCGAAAGTGAGTAATCGAGTACGGTCTCGCATTCTTAGTTCACTTACTTCATAGGATCGATTACTAGGGAGGTTGATCACACGTATTACCGGGCGCGTAGACATGTTTCGGTCCGTATATTGCTCTTTAAGCACTTGATTCCCACAAAACAGGGTGGGGCCCATGTTTTCAGAAAATTTCACTTGAAGACCATCATACTTCGCTAAATCATTCCATTCGACTTCAAAACCAAAAACAGGTTCGCCAATACCAGGGAGTGCATCGAGGTCGTTTTTGTAGACCTCACTTTCAAACAAAAGTCTCCATGATTCAAGGGTACTTTGGGAATCTTCATCGGGTTCGGTTGGAGTTTTTTGCTTCATGGATTCTATCGGGCAGTTGAGACGGTTAAGAAACGTTTTGATTAGTCGTCATTTACTTACTTTATTCCATGCTGCCGGTGATCTGCAATTGAACGGGTCACTGCGAGTGAAGACCAATGAATTGGTGTGCAAACGTTCAAGAATCCCTTTGAGGTGGTCAAGATATCCCTTGGGAGCGTCTCTGCTATGGCCAACATTATCGTCCTCGTTAAACAAGTACCTGATACCAATGCTCGCATCGTCCTTTCTGGCGACCGAGTCGACCTTTCTGCTGTCAAGAAAGTGATGAGTCCTTACGATGAATTCGCTGTAGAAACGGCACTTCAACATCGCGAATCAAGCGGTGGTGAAGTAACGGCAATTACCGTTGGCGGCGCAGGGGCAGACAAAGTATTGAAAGATGCAAAAGCCATTGGTGTTGACAATATTGTCCGTATTGATTGTGAGACTCCACTCGATTCCAATTCACTCCAATCAATTCTTGCATCCGTCATCTCAAGCCTTAGCGCTGAAGTCGTCTATTGCGGAAAATCTGCTGCAGATACAGGCGCAGGCTCAACTGGACCTGGACTCGCTGAACGACTCGGCTGGGCTTCTGTTTCAAACACAACAAGTGTTGAGTTTGGGGAACAACTCTCCGTAGTCACTCCATCTGCTGGAGGAAATGCACGAATCAATGTGCCTCTACCAGCAGTCGTCTCCTGTGATAAGGGTAACATCAAGGTTCGAAAGCCAAATGTCAAAGGAATTATGCAAGCAAAGAAGGCCCAAGTCGATGTTCGTAGCGTTGATGTTCCTGCTTCGACCGTTTCGGTCGTAGCACACAGTATGCCCCCTGCAAAACCTGCAGGCAAATCTTACCAAGGTGGCGCAGCAGCAGCTGAAGTCGCTCAACTCCTCCGGGATGAGGCAAACGTAATTTGAGGTGAAAGAAATGACAGATACTATAGTAATCGCTGAAATCGTCAAGGGTGCAGTCCACCCTACAACTGCTGAACTCATCACTGCGGCTCTCGCACTTGGATCTCAACCTGTTGTTGTTGTCCCTTGCACAGACGCAAGTGTTGCTGATGGCGCCTCCCAATTTTCAGGCGCAGCTCGTATTCTTGCTGCAAAATCTGATGTGTTCTCAAACTATGATGCTGCAGGATGGGCATCGGCCCTTGATGCAGTGACACCAGCAGGTATCATCATCACCTCGGCCTCTCCACAATCAAAAGACCTCGCTGCCCGTTTGGCTGCTCGAAGAGGGATTTCGGTCGTACAAGATGTCGTACAAATCGAAGGTGGAAACTTGACTTCACCAATTTATTCTGGTAAGGCAATGCAAACTGTATCTCTCAGTGGAAATGCAGTCGTCACTGTTCGCCCGAATGTCTTTGCAGCAGCAGCCAGTGATGGTTCAACCGATGTATCGGTTGTCGACACGACTGGAAACGTCGCTACTGCGGTTCAAGAGTTCATGGCTCGTGCTTCAACACGTCTCGATGTGGCCGAAGCAAACATCATCATCTCCGGTGGAAGAGGAATGGGCTCTCCAGCAAATTTCTCTCACTTAGAAGCAATTGCTGATACTTTGGGTGCTGCAGTTGGTGCATCACGTGCAGCAGTTGACACATGGGATGACATCCCTCACTCGATGCAAGTTGGTCAAACTGGAAAGACTGTCAATCCGAATCTCTACATCGCTGTCGGAATCTCTGGCGCCATACAACACTTGGCTGGAATGCGTTCATCGAAGTATATCGTCGCCATTAACAAAGATGCTGACGCACCTATATTCCAACATGCAGATTATGGAATTGTAGCGACTTGGGAAGAGGCATTGCCTATTCTTCAATCGACACTTTCGACCATGATGGCGTGATTAGGCATATCGCCCACGGCTGTAAACACCAGCACCAGCATCATCTCCAACAAAGGGATTCGTTTGTTTTTCATGACCAATTGTCGTCAATGGACCATGGCCAGGGTACACGATGGTATCAGGTGCTAACGGCCAAAGTTGAGTATGAATCGATTGTGCGAGAACAGTAAAGTCTCCACCGGTGTCTGGCAAATCAGTTCGACCTACAGAACCCGCAAACAATGTATCTCCGACGAACAAATGATCTGGGCCATCATCAACGATGAGTCGAAGACAACATCCACCGAGCGTATGACCGGGAGTATGAAGAATTTCAAAAGTAAGTGCTCCAATCTCGAGAATTTCACCAGCAACTAAATCCACATCAGCTATTGCAGGTTCCGGGACTTCGAAACCGTACTTTTGGGCCGAAGAAGGAGCTAATGTTTGCAAATACGTATCATCGGGATGGAGATACCATTGAACATCATAGCGTTCCAAGAGGTCAGGGATGTGTCCACTGTGGTCAAAATGGGCATGGGTATTGACTAAGGCAACTACCTTTCGAGATGGAATCTTTTGTTGTATTCTTTCATTGTCTGATCGAGGGCCATTTGACCAATCCGGGCCATTACCGGCAAATCCATCAACCCAATCGATAAGACGTTCAGGTTCACCACCACCATCAATGATGATTGTATCACCTGTTGCCCGGTCAGTAACGATAGAACAGCGCATCTGTAAAACACCTACAAAGAAGTATTCGACCCACGGTTTACTCACGCCCATGTCCATGCTAAACATCTCCCCTTCAAGAGACTAGGCCCTATTCAATCAAGATATGCAATGAATCACTCGACCATTGTCCATCACGGTCACAAATGCGTAATTCAAAACGATGGCTTCCACGTGGAATCCGAACACGAACCTTAGCGGAAGAAGCAATTTCCTTACCACTACTCTCAATCCAAGACCAAGTTTGAATACGATCTTGGGGGTCAAAGGAAGTTGAACCATCAAGGGTAACAATTGCGGAACCATCGGCGTCAGCTTTGAGATGCTGATCTTCACCAGAAACAGCACGTGGGACAAGTATTTCTCCGATTTCAGTGTTCAATTGCTCGAGGAGATCTTCTGAAGGTAAAAGTGCCATTTTAGTAATTGCATCATCAAGTTGAGTAAGTAGGTCCTCTGTGTCAATATCAAGTGCTCCATCTTCAGTCACTTTCGGAGGTTCGCCAAAGTCGCCTTCGAGTGCACTGTGTAATGCTTCCAAGCCGACGTCGGCTGGTTGTGAGGTTTGCATTGATTTTAATTCTTCTTCTGTGAAAAATTCATTCATTGAATCATCTACTCTATAGAGTTCTTCCGCTGATAATTGTACCGTTTCCTCAGTCTTTTCAAACCACAAATTAAGTTCTGATGCATCGATTTCAAGAAGTTCCTCATTGAATGAAAACAATCCTATCGGCTCTATTTCGGTCCAATCATTCTGATCTTCACCCGCAAACAAACATACTGAGCCATCATGTGAAGCTTCAATAAAATGAGGCATTCCTTGATGTTCAATTTTCCATTCACGCCCATCTGCGTTCAATCCATAAATGTAAAACCACGATGTTGCGGCAATACATCCATTTCGGAAAAGAAGTGTTTGAATCGGATAAGTGCATGAAATTCGTGGTTCGGAGGTATAGGAGGATTGACCAGTAAGGTATTCAGTTACGTGGCCATCAGCAAATCCACAGTAGAGACCTTCGTTTGATGGAATCGCATGCAATAACTGACTCTTTACATCATCTCGGTGGACCAAGACTTGTTGTTTCAGATCCCAAATTTCGATTTCTAAAACCTCTTCATCTCCTGAAACAAGTGCATAACCTTCTCTCCCAATGACCAGATGATGATTGACATCTGAACCAAGACACGTGATTGATTCACCTGTTTCTCCACGAATTGGTCTTGACCAGACCGTTTGTCCGTTTTGAAGGGCTTGAACTTGACCACTTTCGTGTGCTAAAATTAAGTATTCACCAATGGCTGTAAAGCGTAGGATATCAGAATATGTTGTTGGTAAATCGAAAGGAGTACCATCATAGCCAAACAGATGTAAACGTCCGAGTCCATCAATGACTGCGAGTTGTGAAGGTAATTGCTGTAATGCAAAACCGCCCGCTCCAATTTCAACTTGCCATAGGACTTTACCTTCGAGGTCTAAACAGGTAAGGCCATATTCATCATCTAAAACAAATATTTGATTACCACGCAATATGGCTTTTCGAATCAATGCTGGTGCTTGCCATGAAGTCGAAGGGGCGAGAACTCCTTCTGAACTTTGAGCGATGAAGAGTTTACCATCACCTTCTGCCCAAACAGCGACATCACCACCTATTGACATTGCCAAAGCACTCACCTTTGCTTCAGGTTGGAATGCGATATGCACCGAATGGGTACTGAGCATGCATCGTAGAGGTGACTACCTCAATTAACCTCATCCCTTGCTTGCGTGGGACTGTTCATTCAATCCAAGAAGTTGTATCGGGATGAGGGCGGAACTTACTTGGCGCATTGATATGTTGCCACAAAGATGCTTTTTCAGCCACCGTCCACCCACAGAGAGGTTCAAGCGTTGACAAAGGTGTCGTTTTAATTGCGGTTTCTCGTCGTTGAATGTGTGGTTTAGCTTGTTCAAGTGTGAGACCAACCACCCCCCAGGCTGGTCGTTGAAACATTTGACCAGATTCATATTTAGTCCGACTACGAACTCCGAGGAAGGGGTCCCATTTCGAGAGTAAACTCACGAACTCAGGTTTTGAGTCAAGTATTGGAATAATTCGTGAACCACGGCGCATGATGAGAAACGAACTCATCGCATCTTCCTCGGTTTTCAGCTGAACTAAGACATCGCCTTGAACACCTGTAGGCAATCCACCTGGACCGGTATTCGTATTTCAATCGAAGAAACACTGGCAGATTCAAGAATAATCTTCACCCACCATTCTGGATTTGATAAGTCGACTGAAAGTGAAGGGTCTCGTTCAATTAATGCTGCACTGAGTGCTCTTGCATAGGATTGTGAATCCCACTCACCTTTGGCCCCAAGCCGTTTGATTCGCACCCCAAAGGTTCTTTTTCCACCTACACGGTCATGTCGTTCAAGTAAAAGTTCGGAGATCAGGCCGGGGTCAAGATTTTCAGATAATTCCACGATACGATCCATCGCCACAATTCCCAATCCATGGCACATTAAATCCTCAACCATTTCTGTTGGAGCACTGGAATAGATGACATCAAATTCTCTCAATCGGTCTCGAATGAGAGGGACTGAGGAATCTTCAGCAAGCTGTATCAAGTTTTTTCGTAATGAACGTTGAAACGAACGTCGAACAACTTTGGATTTGAGACCTAACTCCCCAAAACGAAGAATCCAAGATTGTTGTGGTATTGAAAAGCCTCAATCAGCTGTATCGTTGTGCATATCTACGATTTCATCATCTTCACTGGATTCTTCTTTCGCCAAATCATTGCGAGAGTTGAACAGTTTTTCGAGATAGGCATCGTCAATATCACCAGTGATGTATTCGCCATTGAAACAACTTGTATCAAATCGAGTAGGAGGGTTTTCACCAATTGATGTTGCTTCAATCAAATCTTCAAGCGTTTGGTAAAAGAGTCGGTCACTGCCAATGATGGTATTGATCTCATCAATGGTTTTTCCATTTGCAATAAATTCAGTGATTGCTGGCATATCGATCCCATAGACATTCGGATGGCGAACAGGAGGGGCTGCAGATGCAAAGTAGACTTTCTTAGCACCGACATCACGCGCCATCTCAATGATCTGCGCACTGGTTGTACCACGAACGATGGAATCGTCAACCAGAAGAATATTTTTACCCGAAAACTCGTGTTCAATAGCATTGAGTTTACGTCGAACGGATTTTTCTCTCAACGCTTGACCTGGCATGATAAACGTTCGACCGACGTATCGGTTCTTGACAAAACCTTCACGGTAAGGCACATCGAGTGCATCAGCCATTTGAAGAGCAGCAATTCGTCCTGAATCAGGTACTGGAATGACTGCATCTATGTCATGGTCTGGCCATTGTTCAAGAATACGTTTAGCCAATATGTCGCCTTGATTCAAACGGGCATGGTAAACGGAAATTCCATCAATCACTGAATCGGGTCGAGCGAAGTAAACATGTTCAAAGATACAGGGTGAGGCTTCAACTTCCTCAGCGCATTGGCGATGGAATAAATGGCCTGAAGTCGAAATGAAAATTGCTTCACCAGGTTGAACATCACGAATAATTTCAAAGCCAAGTGCAGTGATAGCTACCGATTCACTGGCAACCATCCATTCTGTTTCATCGCCAATTTCCCGCTTTCCGAAAATGAGAGGGCGGATTCCATGAGGGTCACGGAATGCCAACAGACCGTAGCCAGAAATGATGGAGACGCAGGCATAACTTCCCTTCACTCGCTTATGGAGATTCGAAACGGCACCAAAGACGGATTCGATATCCAGATGAGGTGCACCTTCGATTGAAAGGTTGGATGAGTGGGAAGTCAGTTCAACTGCAAGCATATTGAGTAAGAGTTCTGAATCGCTTGAGGTGTTCATGTGGCGATGGTGATTATCGGTAAGTTGAATTTGAAGTTCTGAGGCATTGGTCAAGTTTCCATTGTGCGCAAGTCCAAGACCGTAGGGGGAATTCACGTAGAACGGCTGTGCTTCTGAACGAGAAGAAGAGCCTGCGGTGGGATATCGGACATGGCCGATTCCAATATGGCCCTGTAGTCTACGCATGTGCCGGGTGTAAAAAATATCTGAAACGAGGCCTTTGGACTTCCGCAATCGGAATTGACCGTCAAAATCAGTCATGATACCGGCAGCATCTTGACCACGATGCTGAAGAACAGTGAGTCCGTCATAGATCAATTGATTGACATGGACATTGTTACGCCCGACGATTCCAATGATTCCACACATTGCTTTGCCTCAACTCCATCGAATACTCGACGCTTTGTAGCCATTGCGGCTTAGAAACATATCCTGAGCCTCAAGCCTTAGGACGGTGGGACTTCTTTGCCCAGTTGAATTTACGAATACGGGCTGTTTCGCCGTAACCGCATGATGCACAAACTGACTTTTGCTTGTGATATGCACTACGACCACAGCGGCGGCAACGAATGTGGGTTGTCTTCTGACGTTTACCCATGGATGGCGTACCTTTCGACATAGAAACACCTGTATAACCGCCCCACCAACATCCCCCTTATCAAACCGACGGCGGAGGTATTCGCTACAGAGCCGAAGATTATTCATCTTCTAATTCAAAACTACTTCGCTGTTTTTGCGATGTAATAGCCGAAAACGTCACTCCTAGAGCAACACATAATGACAGAAGAATAGCCCCCGACGACACAAACATGTGAACAATGTTGTAGATTGCCTGAGCTCGGACTGAACCATTGTATTCCAACAGCATAGGACCTTGCCCAATGAAGAAGACTGTTGCTAACACTCCGAGCCCAGTGGCCATGATCATTCCAACCAATGGTGCTAATGGACGATTTCTCGATTCACCATAAAAGAAAAGATTACCAAGCAAAAACAACGAGCACAATGTAAAAGCAGTCAAGGTGGCATTGGCAAACCGAGTGAATGAAACTCCAGAGTCAAGACCCTTGAACTCTCCAAAGAAAGTCACCTCGAAGGCGAGGATGAGCAAAGGTGGAAGGAAAAAGGCAAGAAGCATCATTCTCCAAGTAAGGACAAGATTGGATTCTTTCATTCCTCTTCACCTCCAAGGTGTGTTGCTATGAGCGTAGAAACTTGCTTGAGTTCTGAATCGGTGGGAGGAGTGATTGATTCTGGTCCAGGTAAGTTTCTCTCATAGGTATAGATGACTAAAGCAAATACGAGAATTGACAGGGCGCTTCCAACTGCAATCCCTGACATATCGGCGACAGCAAGCCAAAGGTGTTGACGGAAGTCGCCGGAAGTCACTAAAGGGCCATCGACATTTAATCCCAAAAGAAGAAGCGTAAAAGAAAATGCAGAAACAAGGAACATGATATTTGATTCGGCTTTGCGTCGCTCACCGATCATTAACAAAGTTACTGCCGAACAAGAAGCAAGACAAGAGGTCAGGAGAAGAAATGTGGGCCAAAAGACATACCAGTAGGCGTTCACTTCATTTTGCACGATTTGTGGTGTGAGAATCCACCAATGCATACCTGCTAACCAAGCAAATCCTACAGTCGTCATTAAAAATCCGATTTTACGATCGCTCCTGGGTAATTTACCAACTGGAACATTTCCAGAAAACGAGATGAGATAAATCCCGAGCACAATTAACATGCACGGCCCAATTACGGCGCCGAGTAAATGACCGGCTGCCGATGAAGGTGATGACGGAACAGTCCATGGGCTCAGACAAATCAACACAATGCCTGTAAACGCTAAGAATCGACCACGCAAAGGAGATGATGTAAGAGAATACCAAAGCCCCAATGGCACCATGGACACGGGTATCCAAAACAGTAAGAACGCTTGGAGCATCTCGTCCATGACCCTGCTAAAGTCCCGAATGTTCATTATATCTCCCCTTGTTTCACACGCAGTGTAGCGAAATTTGCTGGCGATTGAATGCGGCACTCCTAAATACCCGTCTCTTGTGGGCCGAATGCTCAAGGTGCTATCATGGTCAAAATGCCACGTCAAGTCAAGCGTTACAGTCCATCGGCTGGTAAGCATACAATGCATACAATTGAGCGAGTGAAGAAGAAGCGTGCTTCTGAACTTCGCTGGGGTCAACGACGTTTCCGCCGTGTTATGGCTGGATACCGTGGTTTCCCTCGTCCAAAACCTGAAGGCCGTGAGAAGCCTACCAAGCGAGTGAACATTCTCTACCGTTGCACAGAAACCGGCAAAGCGCATTACGCACCTTGCCAGCGTGCTAAGAAATTCGAATTAATCGACAAGTGAGTTGACAACTATGGCAAAAAATTTCCTAAATGTATCCTGCAAAGATTGCAGCAACGAAACTACAATTTTCTCTCGAGCAACCTCCGTAATTTCTTGCGGTGTTTGCGGAGCAACCCTTACCAGCCCATCCGGCGGAAAGGCCGACTTGATCGGATGCACTGTTGTTGAAGCACTTGAATGAGGAGGCAGAGCCTCCATGTCTGAGAAAATAAATACGCCAAATGAAGGCGAACTTGTTGTTGTCAGCGTTACCACCGTTAAGCAAAACGGTTGTTATGTAAAACTCGATGAGTTTGAAGGCGTTGAAGGCTTTATTTTCATTGGCGAAATCGCCAGTGGATGGGTAAAGAACATTCGAGTCTTTGTCCGTGAAGGACAACGCCTCATTTGTAAAGTCATGCGAACCCGTAAAGACGGGACATCGCTTGAGCTTTCACTCAAATCAGTTTCAGAAGAACGACGACGAGAACGTCTTCAAGAATGGAAGAACGAACAACGTGCACACCAATTGCTCAAAGTGTTGGGTGAAAAGGTCGGTTGGACAAAGGATGACATCAAAACCTCCGGTGAAGAGTTAATTGAGGCATATGGAGGACTCTATACTGCATTTGAAGAAGCTGCAATGAATGAAGGTTCTTTGGCTGATGCTGGATTCGAAGGTGAGTGGCTCAAGACGTTCATCGAAATTGCAGTTGAAAACGTGATTCCTGCATTTGTAGAAATTCGAGGCATATTCACATTGAGCATTGACGGCACGAATGGAGTTGAAGTGATTCAAAAAGCACTCCTTGCCGCTGAAGCCCTGTCTTCGGTTGAAGAAGAAATTGAAGTGACTTGCCACTACAATGGCGCACCACAATACCGAATCGAATTGAAAGCACCAGACTTCAAAACTGCAGAATCAATTTGGGAAAATGCCACAAAGGCAACTTTAGACCATGTTCTCGAAGCCGGCGGAGAAGCCACTTCATACCGCCAATGAGGCGTTGAATCATAAACGTGAATCTTACAGGTGATATTATGGCACGACAACTTTTACAGCAATGTCTCGAATGTGAGGCATGGACTTTAGCTACGACTTGCCCTTCTTGCGGAGCAAAGGCTCAGGCTGCCGCTCCACTCAAATGGTCTCCAGAAGACCATCGAGCAGATATCCGAAGAAAGATGTACAATGTTGAAGATCCTGCATGGGCAAAAGCACTCGCCACCTTACCTTCACTTGAAGAGATGAAAGCAACACAACTCTCTATCGAAGAAGAAGAGTGATGCGTTTCACTCAACCCCTCGCAATTCAACTTTTTTGCTTGATTTCAATGTCAAACATTATAGCGCGGCGGAAGACGATATCCCCTATATGGGATTACATATTGAATGGAGAGGCACTCATTCTGAACTTGGTGAACACGCCATTATGTTGTTTGCACTTCCTGGCGTGGGAAACGTCGGTAAAGTCGCTCTTGAAGGAATCAACACCTCACATATCTGCCATGAAGTCGCTCGCCTCCATCACACTGCACTTCCACCATTAGCAACACTCGACGAGCAGGGTTTACTTTCACCCCCCCATCTTTCCCTTTCCTCTATAGAATCAGTCACAGGGAAAAGAGTACTTACGCTCACAGGAACATCCCAACCGCTTGAGCCTGAACATCAAGGCATGATGGCTCGAGAGGTTCTTCAGTGGCTTGAACAACAAGGTGTCCAATCACTCTACGTATTGGCTGGACTCATGGATGCTCCAACACGAAAAGAAACGTTCATGGTAGCCTCAAACGCCTCACATAGGATTGATTTGGAAGCACTTGGAGTTGATGTTCGCCGAGATGAGCCGAAATCAGGCGCCATTGGCTTAGCCGCACTCATCGCTTCCAATGGACCATTGTTCAACATCAATTCTGCTTGTGCGATTGCAACAACCGTGGGCTCAAGTGGAGATGTCTTTGCTTCACAGCGCCTCCTTGAATCACTCGATGGGTGGTTCGACCTTGGAATCGCTTTACCAAGCGACATTCATTCGAAACTTACGGAAAAACTGTCTGTACTTGCACCCGGGAAATCACCCGATTACGTCGGAGAATTAACCGAATCTCCTGATGCATTCTACATGTGAGAGAAACTCTCAGTTTTGATCATCTCATGTTTTGGCGTCGAACCAAATCGGGAATCAAGAATAAATCGAGTAACCAACCAAATCCAAATAAACCAAAGGTAAAAAGATAGACCACTCCAATGACTATATTGTTCAAATAAAACCGGTGGGCTCCGAAAAAGCCAAGGAAAAACCACAACAAGTAAGCCACTAAGGTGTCTTTTTGTGTACCGTAATAGATGGTTTGACCGCCATGTTGCTGGTAGTAATTTGGATAAGGTTGTTGCTGAACAACTTGAACCGGTTGTTGGTAAACCGGCTGCTGTGCCACCACCTGCTGAACTGGAGCTTGTGGAGCTGCATGATAGTGATTATGAACAACCGTCCCCGTGTGAAGATCTCCTGAAACAACGCTGTCTTTGATGTTTGGAGATGAGCCTGGCGCTGGTTCCATGTGACTCACTCAGACTTACGTAGAAGTATTACCTAAAAAGTCCCTTGGATAACGAAAAGGCGCCGAGAGAGAGATTTGAACTCCCGCGTCCAAGGGACAGTGGATTTCGAATCCACCGCAATACCGGGCTATGCGATCTCGGCCGCAGATGTCGGGTTTAGCGCCACCGTCATAAGCATGGCGTTGACTCGTAGTTGTATGGAGATACACCTCAAGGGGCGTGACTATGATGTCAAAGTAGAACTCGATGGTGAACAAACTGTCCGACAGGCGCTACTTGAGGCTGGAATCCACCCCTCAACAGTCATTGTCAGTTACGATGGGACAATCTTGCCGCACGCCACTGTATTGTCCCAATCGGTACAACTGTTGGTCATCACCATTTCATCCGGCGGTTAATCTCGTTGTACACGTTCGATGATCTGGAACTTGGTATTCTGTGAAATATTGCCACGAACTTCTACAGCCCAAGCGTCTAATCCGAGATTAGCGACAACAATTGTATCGCCGATTTGCGCCAAGTCATACTGAGTACCCCAATCATTAGCCCAACCTTCAACTTTCATAGCACCAGTTGCATCCAAAATCATGGCCCCCTTTCGATGCCATTCCTTCCCATTACGTCCAACACCACGTTTTTCAAAGCGGTAAATAAGGCGTCCAGCAACGTTCCAACGTGCACGGAATTCCAGCAAGTCCGAGCCGACTTCATCTTCTGAAGCATGTACTACACATGCATGTGGATCGACTTTGAGTTCAATCTCGCCCTTCCAATTGGCAGTTGGAATCACTTGGTCGAGTTTCACCCGGTCACCTTTTGCAATGTTTTGAGGCCACGATGGTTCACCATCTTGGTGTTGATCAACCAAGAGAATCACCTTGGCGAAATGATCACCCTGAGAAATCGTAATTCGAGGGCGATGTCCTTCTTTGACTCCCATAACACTGAACACTTCGCCAACAAAGGTCATGCGAGGATCAAGGTCACCAAGTGGTGTGATCTCAATATCAGTAGGGGTGCCTGGCAATCGAACTAAACCGCCGGATGGAAGGTCATCGTCACCTTGTCCACCCGGACATACAGAGGCCCAATCACAACGGTCACAACGGACTTCATCAGGTGCTTCTATAGCGATTCCGCCATTCTTAAAACCACGCACTGGAGATGGGTTCGGTGGACAGTCCTCAAGCACCGGTGTTGTTTCTCTAATTTGATGCCACATTGATTCAAGTTCGGATTCCATTTCAGTCATTTCTGAAACGGTAGGACATGCAATCGTCTTAATTGAATTTGCACCGAGGTACCATATTTCAAGCACATCGACCTGTTCCTTCTTTTCGTGAGTAATCCACCACAACATCGCATACATGCGTAATTGTTCAACGTAATTACCGGAACGGTCACCGCGACCTACGCTGGCTTTCAAGTCAACAATATTGATTCGACCATCCCATCGGTAAATTAAATCATATTCACCTTGAAACCAATGTTCGGGATGTATTGCATTCATTGCAAACTTTCCTGCATTTGGATCAACAAACCAAGGGCGGGTTATTTCCCAAGCTTCAATCAAACTGACCTCACCGTCTTGTGAAAGAGGATGATTATTGGAAAGTGTGTATCGGCGAGCATCAGGTGCTGGCCATTCAGGTCGGTGCCCTCTACGCCATTCTTTCAGACCTGGCCCACCGTTTTGGTCAAGGCAACGCTGAACTTCATTCAAATGAAATTCAAGGCCATTGATGCACATTTTGAGACAATAATCAGGATTTACTGATTTCCAATCGCCAGCTCTCCGTTCATCTTTTTTCCATTCTTCTTTCATTGAATTGAGTGCGAGGTGGAGATGGACCTTCAACCGCCCAATTGCCCATTGTCGAAGACTGTCGAGGCTCTGTGGCTGCATGTTCTCAGGTAAAGCCAACAGACGTTCTGCTGGCCAAGGGTCGAGGCTTGAACGGCTTGGAACTCCATCCTCATCCAGTGGGATGGCTGAAAGAGTGTCCGATGATGCCTTCGAAACCAAAAGCGCTGGAGATTCCATCAACATACGGCAAATCGCTTCTTCAACGGCTCTACCAACAAATAATACCGGTATTTGCGGCATCTTGAAACGCCGAACTTTCTCGTAAAACCATAGCCGTGGACACGCGCGATAAGCGTTCACTTGGCTTGCTGAAAGTCGGTTATATGGGCCAACAGAATCTTCAGAGGATGTGACAAGACTTACCGGCATACCTGTGAGTGTTTTGTCGAATGTTCTTGAACCCTACTCTCTGGAATTCAATCCTTTACTTGCAGACGCGTTTTTCTCGAGTCGATTCGAAGTTGAGGCAATCCTGCTCTCCAGCCCATTTCGGCAGCCAATAATTTGAGTGTTTGACCTGGCCGTAGTGCTTCCATTTGACCGGTTATACTCGAACCGAAGGAAGCAACTTCAACAATTGAATGCCCATCCCAAAGGTGGACGTTGAGCATAGTCCATGGTTTGGCATCCAATCGAATCCCAGAACGCTTGCGAACACTGAGAACAACGCCTTCGACGTTCGCCCGTGTGCGAAGTAAACCGATGCGAGTTGTTCGTTCTGAAAGGGAAAGTGGTGTCTGTTCAAATTCTTTGGCTGCTTGGGCAACTGGCATTATTCTAGTTCGCGAATCGACATATAACCGAGGCGCACCACGCCAGACTCCGGGTAATGCGTCTAAAATCACGAGTTCTCCAGTCGGTTGGTCGTGAAGAAGAGGATATGTGCCTGGTTCGCTCTCTTCAACTGTAATTTGTGCACCTCCGGCAACAAGCATTGCACCCAAAACGGGTTCTCCGAAATGGTTGGGCAATGGACCCCATGCACCTGTAAACTTTCCTTGAACACTAACTCGAACTGGTATTTCCGACAAAGGTTCACTCGGGACTGTAAGGGGGATTTCTCGCAATGGAGTGATTTCTGAGAGTAATTCATCGCCAGACCAAGTTCCCTCTTCATCTCGGGCAAGACTGCACCAATGACAACCCGCCGCGCTACCATCACAGGCCTCACTTGGAAGAACTGGCATGCTTGCCGGCCCTGAACCCATGTTTTGCATTTCAGTGTTGATGCGTGAAAATTCAGAGGTCATTTCAGTGTACTCAGCAGCTTGTGGGACTTCATAGACAATACGATGAGGTCCATTGAGGTACCAGCCTTCCAAACCGTCGATGCATTGTCCATCGTGGGTTTCATGCCAAAGCCAGCCATAGAAACGAAGTTGGTGTTGAAGCGATTCTGCAAATTTAGAACTTGGATCGCCAGATTTGATATCGACCAGGCGTATTCGCCCATCCCATCGAAGGACAAGATCAAGTTCACCTGCTGCCCAACGTTCTGGATGAAACAAACGTTGAGGTTGGTGGACGCGAGGGTCTTTGGTCCATGGACGAGCAATTTCGAGTGCTTCATTCCAAGTAACTGCAGAACCGGGAGATTGCCATTGCATGGCTTGTCCTTCAACGGCCCAGGAACGCAACTCATAATTTCGAACCTTATCTGGAACAGGGAAAGAGGGTTCATCTCCCCAAGCAGGTGACGGGACCTCGAATGGTGATTCTCCTGCCCTGTAGAGTTCTAAATATGGCCCACCGTTTTCTTGGTAGCAGGATTCAATTTCTTCAAAGAGGAGCACCAGACCGTTTTCAAGTCGGGCAATAAAAGAATCAATTTCCACATCCTCCCACGAAGTTCCTGGTTCATACCAAATCCCTTCATCCCAAAGAATACGACCTGCATCGAGGGCTTCTTGTGCAGCCTTTGGAAGCAAAGTGTGCATCCAATCTTTCAATTCCGATAGTGTTTCAATTTGCATTGTAGGACGTTGCATCATGACTCCACAAAATGCATCTTCAAGGACAATCCCAATCACCTGAGATGGTCGAAGTGGGCCGGATATTCCGACTTTTGAACCAAGAAACCACTGCCGTTTGCAGCGAAGGAAAGTCGTCAAACCACTTGCAGATATTCGTGAGCGAGAACGTCCCAATGGGCCACCAAGTGGAGGAATTCCTACAGGCATTGTATCATAATCTCCTCAATGGTTAAACGAATAGAAATCCCCAACACTTCGCTGTTCTCTGTCTTTTCGACTTTCCAGTTTATTGATTCTTGGGCGCTTCGAATCATGGTCTCGACGGAAGGTGATATTGACCCCTTCAAGGAAACGATTCATTCCCTCGCGAAGTTTGAATGGGCCTTCTGCTTTACCATGGATTCCACCTTCGCCTTCAAAGACGAGAAGTGAATCGCTTACGATATCAATGAAGTAGACATCGTGGTCGATGACGAATGCAGATTTTTCATTGGCTTCCATCGTTCTTCGAATTGCCTTTGCAGCTTCCATTCGAGCGTTTGCATCGAGGTGTGCGGATGGTTCATCCAGCAGGTAAAGATCGGCATCTCTTCCAAGGCAAATGGCGATTGCAACTGCCTGACGTTCTCCACCAGAGAGTTTCTTGACTCGCTTTGGAAGGAGTTCATCTACGCCTAAAGCACGAATCACGTTGACATTGTATTCACCTACTCGCCACTTTGGACCAATCTCGCTATCAAGCCATAATTGGACACTGCAATCCATGTCAACATCAATATGCTGAGGTTTGTATGAAACCGTTGCGTTTTCAGTGACCCATCCATCATCATAGCCGTGTTCTCCTGCTAAGATTTTAATCATGGTTGATTTTCCTGTGCCGTTTGGACCTACGACACCTACGACTTCGGAACGATGCACTGCGCCTTCACCAGTGGTAAGTTGGAACTCACCAAGTTTCTTGGAAAGTCCACCCCAAGATACGACTTCAGCACCAAGTTCGGATACTCGGTCACTGTGGTTAAGGAACTTGATTGGTTTGTCACGAATACGGACATTTTGTTCTGGTAAGAATCCATCGAGATAGGTGTTAATGGCTTGACGAGTTGTTCGGGCAGGAGTGAAAATTCCAAAAGCACCCTTCTTGCCGTAGACGATATGGACCAAATCCGCAAGTACGTCGAGAACTGCAAGGTCGTGTTCAATTACAATTACTCGCTTTGTCTCTGCGAGTTTTTGTATAATTCTCACAATCCGCATACGTTCGTGAATATCCAGATAAGATGAGGGTTCGTCAAAGAAATAAACATCAACATCACGTAAAAGTGTAGCACAAATAGCCATACGTTGTAATTCACCACCAGAAAGTTGCTGGACAGTTCGATCGAGTAGATGGTCGATTGCAAGTTCTTTGGTCATCTCTTCAAACATACCTCTTTCGTCGACGCGTGAAAGTAAATCACGAACGGTACCTTTGATTTTATGCGGCAAACGATCTACGTTTTGGGGTTTCAAAGCCACTTTGATATCGCCTTTCTCGACTGAAATGAAGAAGTCTCTTAATTCGCCGCGTGGAAGAGATTCAATGATGTCTTCCCAGTCAGCATCTTTGTTCAGCCAGTCACCAAGGTTCGGGATCATTCGACCTGAAAGCGCATTAATTGCAGTCGATTTCCCCATACCGTTCGGTCCAAGGATTCCAACGACACTTTCCTTTGAAGGAGTCGGCAAGCGGAACAGCCGGAAACCGTTCATCGAATAGCGATGAATCATATCGGTTTCGAGTTCACTTGGTAGTTGTTCGATAATCAAAGCATCATGTGGACATTTGTTAATGCAAATACCGCAACCAATACACAGGCTTTCTGAGATGTGAGGTTTACCGGTTTTATCATCCATAATGATGCATTCTTGTCCATTCCGAACAGGTGGGCAGAATGCTTGACATTCGTCGTTACATTTCTTTGGTTGACAATGATCTTCTTTCAGAACTGCGACTCTCATTCATTCACCTCCTGTTTGCTTTAACGATTGCTTTTTGTTCGGACTTAAGGAACTCACGCCCAAAAAGCCTCAACAAACAGAGGTTTGTCCGACATTGGGCTGAACCCAATGGATTTCAAATGAGACCCTTGAGGTGCTCGTGCCCTTGAATCAAGCGGACTGTGCATGGCGTTGGGAACTTCATAGTTGCCTTACGCAGTGCATCTCGAGCAACGAGGTAGTGTTCAGGGTTAACTTGCAAAGAGATGACACGTTGTCCTCGCTTAACACGGGCAGCTGTACCAACGTTCTTTCCGAAAGCGCAACGCATTCCTTGAGAAACACGGTCAGCACCTGCACCAGTTGCTTGCTTGTTTTCACGAAGAATGTGATGAGGGAAGGTGTGGACGCGAAGAGCGTAGCCTTGAGTTCCTGCAATCTTACGGATTGTAGAGTTTGAAATAACACGGGCTGCTTCAAGTGCCGTATGACGGATTTGACAGTTGTTATCAGCACGAAGTTCTATAATGACTTTGAACTGTCCTGTCTCAGCAGCAACACGGTTTCCTGCGTGGAAAGACGTGATTCTGTTGTTCGGGACACCTCCGATGTACTTACGTCGAGTGAAGGCAGGACCCTTAAGGCGGCGATACATAGATGCTGGTTTACGTGCCATGATACTCTCTCCAAGCACTCCTGCGACTAATATTCCCTTTATCATCTCTCCGCTTCAAGCCTTGTCGGGAGAAACAGGCATTCGATAAATGAAACTCGGCTCTTTGTTCAATAAAAGGTTTCATGTGCTCGTTTAACATCCTGCAAGTATGGCGAAGGGTTGGCGTAGTCTTCTTGAAGAAGAATCGGAACACCAGTGGGTTGCTATTACCGGCTTTTTCGTGTTTATTATCCTAGGTGCACTCCTCATACAAGGCACCTCCACACTCCCAGGAGTCAACTATTCGAACAACGGCCTGGATGCAATTGATGGTCGAGTACTGGATATAGTGTATGGAGATTCGGATACCTACACCGCCTTGATCTTAGGCGAAGATGGTGGAATGATATTCCATTACGACGATGCTGGAATAATCAACGACATCGGGGCAGACTATGACGATGTGCTCGGGATGGCATTCATGACCGAACTCCACGATGGTAGTGTTGTCGTCTCCCCTTCAAAGAATACGCTTGAAGTACTTCATGTCAATGATGAAAGTTCACAGCGCACCATCATCCCGCTTACAAGCAACCAAGAGACGTTTGATGTGCTCGATGTTGCTGAACAACGAAGTGGCGATTCATATCGCTGGTTAATGGTCACCGATGAGGGCAACACAACCGGCCTTCGTGGTTTTGGATCGATTAACGCACCCCTTTCATCAACTCAAGAGGCTTTTGGAAGCGCAACATTGACTGCAGCAATGGTGAATTCTGGCAATATCGGCTGGAACATGGTTGAATCTCTCGATGATGGAACCTGGATTGCCATTGGTTCAATGACCAATTCCTTTAGTATCGATGATGAAAGTCCAGCTTTACCAACAAAGCATCCCGTTATTGGATTCATTTCTTGGTCAGAAGGACCAACCTCGCCAATGCTTACCTCAATTGAGGAACTGGATAAAGGAGAAATCCATTCATTGATACGTCTCGACAACGGATCTTTACTTGCTGCAGGGACAGATTCAGCGGTTCACATCTCTAAAGATAGAACAACGACCACTGTGGACTTTTCCAGTGTTTCAGCAACACTTGATGACAACGGAGTTGTTTGGATGTTTGGAAGTCAAGGAAGCACCTCAATCGTCCGTATGGTTGACGGCGTTGCTGAGAAAATGCCTCTAGCACAACCCCTGCCTTTGACTGTTGAAACTTCTGATGTCTCCGATGGAGTCGTATATGCACATGGCCTCAATGCAAATGGGGAACCGGCAACCTATACTGTCGACTCCCTTGCAATCGGCTCTATAGAGAGCGGGAGAGGTTTCTTGAATTTTATGTTTTTCACAGTCGCGAGTATCGTCATGGGCGTAATGATCTGGACTGCATTCAAGAGAATGTGGCAGAATAAATAAATCTCAATAAACGCTTGAAAACAACGGTTCTTTCCAACCGGCGCGATAACCTTCATGTGCTCTCGGCAACGACAGTAAACTCCAGCGAGAGCAAGGAGCGTATTGAGTATGACAAAAAGGGGGATGATGGACCAATTCATGGACATCAAAAAGGAACACCCCGATACGATTCTTTTTTTCCGAATGGGCGATTTCTACGAGTTGTTTCATGAAGATGCCGTTCTTGGTTCTGAAGTCCTCGGTTTGGCATTAACTTCACGTGATAAAAAAGCGGATAAACCCATTCAAATGGCCGGTTTCCCATGGCATGGGCTTGAAGATAATATTCGCGTTATGCTAAAAGCAGGACACAAAGTTACAGTTGCTGAGCAAGAACAAGAACTGAGAGAAGGAGCAAAATTACTCGAACGTATCGTTACTCGAGTCTACACACCAGGAAGTCTGTATGAAGAATCCTTACTTGGAACCGATGAACGTTCCCTTCTGGTGTCAGTTGCCCTTGGAAAATCTGCCCTCGGAATTGGAATCGTTGACGCTTCAACTGGACAAGCATGGGCATCAAACTTGAATGGTGAAGATCGATTTGCTCGAGCATTGGATGAAATCATGCGTTGGCGACCAACTGAAATCGTAGTTTCACCTCAAGATGCAGAAGATACTGCGTTGTGTGCCCTTTTCTCCCACCTCGATAACGTCCTAATCAGTCAGCATAGAGCAAGTGAAAACAAACGAAGAAAGAGACTTGAAAAAGTACTCAAAGTCGCAGACCTCGGACATTTAGATTTAGATGACTCCCCTCTTGCTTTAGCAGCTGCTGGTTTAGCTGCCGACTATCTTGCAACCATGCATATTGCAGACGAAGTTCCACTTCGCGATATCGAAGTCATCGATGAATCTGGACATCTTGTGCTTGACCAAACCACTTTGAGAAACTTGGAATTAACTTCGACACTTGCAGGAGAGTTTGAGGGAAGTCTGCTTTCTACAATGAATGCATGTCGCAGTTCAATGGGAAGAAGATTGCTCAAAACTTGGATTTTAAGACCACTTTGCAATCTTGAAGCAATCGGTGCTCGTCACGAAGCAGTAGGGTCACTCTCTCGTTCAGCTCGCCGTCTTGAAGGATTACGAGAAGCACTCCGTGGACTACGAGACATGGAACGTTTAGCCACACAACTGGCCTATAACCGTTCAAATGGTCGTGACTTAATTGCCGTATGTGATGCTCTCGAACGAATGCCAGCCATCATCAATCTTTGTAATGAAACAGAAAATCCCCTCTTAGGTCACCTTTCACATCAATTGGATGCCTTAAATGAACTTGCAGAAGATATTCGGCGTACTTTAGTCGATGAACCACCCCTCAGTATTCGTGATGGGAAACTCATCCGACCTGGACTCCATTCAGCGATTGACGAACTCCATGAAACATCAGCATCGGGACATTCATGGTTCAGCGATTTAGAATCTAAATTACGAATTGAATTAGAAATACCTTCTCTCAAAGTGCGAATGAACCGACAGATTGGATGGTTTATTGAAGTCACCAAACTAAATGAAGCAAGAGTTCCTGAAGAATGGCGAAGAAAGCAACAAATGACGAATGGTTCACGTTACGTCACCGAGGAACTTGCGCAAAGAGATGACCTGCTACTCACTGCAGATACCAAAGTAAAGGAACTGGAATATCGAGAATTCACATCACTGCGTGAACGGTGTCGAATACATGCACAAGAACTGGCAAATATCGCTGGGCGAGTGGCGGCAATCGACGTCTTGCAATGTTTCGCTTCTATCGCACGTTCCCGTTCATGGACCCGACCTGAATTAACCGACGGCCATCACCTGAAGGCTGAAGGTGCACGACATCCGACCTTGGAAATGCAATCTGGGTTTGTACCAAATGATATACAATTGCAAAAGAAACGAAACTTCTTGTTGATCACCGGACCCAACATGGGTGGTAAATCGACCTACCTTCGGACGACTGCACTGCTCACCATTCTTGCTCAAACCGGTAGTTTTGTTCCTGCTAAAAAAGCAAGAATCGGACTTGTCGACCGAATATTCACACGTGTTGGAGCAAGTGATGACCTCCGTCGTGGGCGTTCTACATTTATGATGGAAATGATTGAAGTTGCCCACATCCTCCGCAGAGCAACCCCGCAATCCCTCGTTTTACTCGATGAAATTGGACGTGGAACTTCAACATTTGACGGTTTGTCAATCGCTTGGTCTGTAACGGAAGACATCTGTAAAAGAATTGGAGCACGGACTTTATTTGCAACGCATTACCATCAATTGATTGGCCTTGAAGGCGAAGTTGACGGATTGGTCAATGTCCATGTTCAAGTTGCTCAGGCTGACGGTGAACTTCGATTCCTTCACACGGTTGCTGATGGCCCATGTGATGACTCATACGGTGTGCAAGTCGCTGCTTTAGCAGGCTTACCACGCCCTGTTGTCGAACGAGCAAGTGATCTGCTTGCTTTCCTTGAACAACAAGCTCATGGTGCTAAGGCTGGTGAATCGGGAACTCCTTCTGCTCGCGCAGAAGGTCAATCCAGTTTAATGGGATATTTTGCCGCTGCTGCAATGACACAAAATAATGGCACGGCACAACCTGTTCCAAGCATCAGTTCAGAAGAGAAAGAAACACTTGATTACCTTTCGAATATCGATGCCGATGAACTTTCCCCTCGTCAAGCACATGATGCCCTCTATAGACTAAAGAAAATTCTCGGAGGTGCTCCTAATGTCTGAACCGAACCGGATTCTACAACTCGATGAAACAACCATTGGCCATATCGCGGCTGGTGAAGTCGTTGAACGACCTGCGCAAGTGGTCAAGGAATTACTTGAAAACAGCCTTGATGCTGGAGCAACACGCCTTGTGATTACTGTTGAGCGTGGCGGTTTTGACTTGATTCGAGTTGAAGATGACGGGAGTGGAATCGATGAACAAGACCTCCGTTTAGCATTGGACAGACACGCAACTTCAAAGTTGCAAAAAGCAGAGGATTTGAATTCTATCCATACCCTCGGGTTCCGAGGTGAGGCTTTAGCAAGTATCGGCATGGTTTCGCACCTTTCAATTTCAAGTCGTCCTGCCGGAAAAGAAGGAAAATCAATTGCAATGAAGAATGGAGAAAAGGGACTCGTAGAGCCATTCGGCATGCAAACTGGCACCCGTGTTGATGTTGAACACTTATTCCGGAATACTCCCGCTCGTCTCGCCTTCCAACGGCGACCTGCTACTGAAAACGCTCGGGTTGTTGATGTGGTTGTTGCACATGCCATGGCCCACCAGTTGACTGGATTCCGATTGGTCATCGATGAGCGAGTTATGCTTGATATCCCTCCAGCAGAATCCATGATGGACCGGCTATTCGACCTACTCGGTGGTCAAGTCGAATCAATGCTTGAGATCACACCTCCTGAAAATGACGCTGAAGCGCCTGGCCAAGAACAGTGGAGTGGATGGATCAGTACCCCTGATATTACTCGTGGAAAAGGCGACGACATACATATTCTCATCAACGAGAGACCTGTTGCTGCAGGGCCATTTCTTCAAGCCATACGTCGAGGTTACCGCACCCGTTTGATGCAAGGAAGGCACCCTATTGCTGTTCTTTCGCTTACATTGCCACCAGAAGAAGTCGATGTTAACGTTCATCCAACCAAACGTGAAGTTCGTCTTCGCCATTCCTGGCGTGTTTTGGAACGTCTTGAACGCGCCATTGCCCACACCCTCGAATCTGTCCCGACCCAACCTGATGCTGCGGGAGGTATTCCTGGGCTACAAGGTCTCGGCATACAGAAAGTAACTCCAATTCAAGAACATCTTTCGACTGTGAAAGCGCCTACGGTCGACCCATTGGATGCTGCTGCGGGAGCTCCAACTCTCGTACTCCCTCGAGAAACAAAAACCGAAGCCCCTCCTGCATGGGCCATTGCTGCAGGTGCACAATTGAACCTTCATGGAGTAGAAGCATCTGAACCGGATTCCACCGAAAAGATGCGACCTCAATCAACGGCTCCTGAAGCCCAAGAAACATTACCTGGATTAGATGAGAAGCCAATGGCTCCAGCATTATCACCTGCAGAACGGACACTTCACCGTCATGCAGGTTGCGGACATAGAACTTCTCCGAATGAAGAACAACCCCTTGAAGGCATCATCAATGAGTTACCGGAAATGGAACCTCTCGCCCAATTTGCAGACTCGTACATCTTAGTACAAGCTGAAGGTGAATTGTTGTTAATCGACCAACATGCACTCCACGAACGTATACGGTACGAACGTTTGCGAAACGATGACTCTCTGTGGGAGAGTCAAGCGAAACTCGAACCGATTCAATTAAACCTTGATGCCCGACAATCTGTACGAATGTCAGCAGCAGTCGAGACATTGAGTGAAGTTGGATTTTCATTACGTGAAAATGACAATGGATGGGTGATTGACGCTGCACCTCATCTACTCGAAGGTGAAGAACTGGTTCCATTCCTACTCGACTTACTGCAAGATACTGCAGAAGATGGCGCACCACTTGAAACAGTTGACCGACGTAAAGATCACCTTGCATTCCTCAATGCATGCCGAGGTGCAGTCAAAGCAAATGAAAAGTTGACATTACCAGAAATGCGAAGATTAGTCGATGATATGCGACGAATCACAAATCCATGGGCTTGCGTTCATGGACGCCCAACCGCGTTACGGCTTCCGTTGAATTCTCTGGACCACCATTTCGGCCGTCATGGTTAATCTTCAAGCGATGGTGTTGTGGTCGCTTCAATTCCAACACCAGCATCTTGTAAGCGCTGTACAAAGGCTTCATCGGCAACATGATGAAGAGTTTGACCAATCACTTCCCCGCCCGTTTTTGAGGCAAGGAGTACTGCTGTCATGAATAAGCGATGATCGTCGAAGGTCGGTACAGGTTGTTGCGGCATGATTGGTCTTTGGTTACCTTTAACCTCAATCCCATCAGCGAGTAAAGTCGCTTGAATTCCAAAGTAACTGAGAACCTCAACAGTTCGAGATAAGCGGTTACTCTCTTTGTGAACAGCATGGGCTGCACCAGTAATTCTCCCTCCACATCCAAGTGAAAGCAATGCAGCAAGAGGGGGTAAGATGTCGTTTGAATCCGTAACATCAAGCGTAACTGGGACCTTTGACCCCACACATGAAAGAATATCGCCGTCCCACTTTATGCCACATTCTATAGCAGATTCGGAGAGGATTTCATGGCCAATTGCTTGTTCAGCTCCAGGCCACCCATGCAATTCAATTTCGGCATCAAGGCAATGTGTGGCTAAGAAAGCAAACGAAGTCATTGAAGCATCACCCGGCACAGCATAGGTTTCTTGAAGTGATGGCATCCAAGGTGAAAGCATACACTGAGAGCCATTTAATTCAACTTTTCCACCGGTCAGTTGAATCATTTCCGCAGTTAATTTCGAATGTCGATTTGAAACGCCTTTGCCGTGAAGTTTGAGTTCGACCTTCATTGGAAGTGATGCTGATGCCAACATCCATGACGAAAGTGGTTGACTTGAACGACTGATGTCAAGATCGATGCCGAGTTTAAGTTGCTCTTCTTTCCAAGGGCCGCTCAGGATTACGGGTAACCGTTCTTTTCCTTGACCAATCGAAACTTCTACTCCGGCCTGTTTGAGTGAATCCCATAGCGCTTCAGAGTCTCTTTGCCGTAATGAAAGGTCCCCATCCAACATGATTGGCCCTTCCATGCGTGCTGCAATGCCTGCCAAGAACCGGAGAGCAGTCCCTGAATTGGCAGCATTGAGAACACTGGCTGGACGTTTGAAACCGAGTGGACCTACGCCGCTAAGCACCCACTGAACTGAATCTGGATGTGGCCCAAGGTCCATTGGGTTTGTTTGGTGAAGGAGTTGGCCTGACCGGTCATAATCTGCAAAATGAACACCCATTTGTGCCAAACTGCAACGCATTGCGCGCACATCATCCCCAGCAGAGGCAACGTTCTCTAAGGTGACTTGTTGTTGTGTTTGAGAAAACAAAGCAAGTGCCCGAATTAAGTGACTCTTTGAAGGAGGTAATTGCCATTGAACTCGGCTTGTTTCAGACCTCGGCGTGATTCGGAGAATACGGAGGTCATTACGGCGGTGATCTTTGCCAGATGAGGTCCAGCGCTTCACCCAGCCTCTCGCCATGGTCCTTCCAGACTCCGAGCACCCATCAACCCTTGCAACACAGAATAAAAAGCCCAAGCCGCATAGCCTGCACGATGCTGTTACAGGATTCACTCGGTCGCCCATTGAGGGACCTTCGAATCTCTATTACAGACCGATGTAATTTCCGTTGCACATATTGTATGCCGAGGGAAAGTTTTGGCCCAGAGCATGTCTTTTTGGCAAAAGAGGAAATCTTGAGTTATGAAGAGATGGCAAGTGTAGTTGCTTCGTTACTCCCTTTAGGACTTACAAAAGTAAGAATCACTGGTGGAGAGCCGCTTATTCGAAGAGATTTACCAGTATTCATCGCCATGCTACGAGACCTGGATTCTGAACTTGACATTGCACTCACGACCAATGCTGTACTTCTCGAACGCCATGCTGAAGCACTGTTCAAGAGTGGACTTAACCGGGTCACGGTGAGTCTTGATGCAGTAAATACAGATTTATTTCAATCCATCACTGACAGCACAAATACGCCCGAAGAAATTTTCCGAGGGATTGAAACTGCACAACAAATTGGACTCCCCGTCAAAGTCAATTGCGTCATTAAGAAAGGCGTGAATGATTCCCAAATTGTACCATTGACTCAAGCCTGTATCGAACGCAATATAACTGTCCGATTCATTGAATTCATGGATGTTGGAACCACTAATAATTGGAACTTAGATTCTGTAATGAGTGGAGATGAAATGAGAACAATTCTACGCGACCACTTCGGACCACTCGAACCAAAAACCTCAGCACATCCATCTGATGTAGCTCGATTATGGCGTTTTGCCAATGGTTCAACGGTTGGTTTTATTGAATCTGTTACCAAACCATTCTGCGGAAATTGCTCACGTGCTCGGCTTTCTGCCCATGGATCTATCTATACATGCTTATTTTCCGAAAAGGGATTTGACTTACGTGGCATCCTTCGTTTTGGTGCAGATAAAGAAGAGACTGCCACAATCATTCGTGATATTTGGACGCATCGTGAAGACCGTTATTCTGAATTAAGAACCCAACTCAAAGAAAAAAGGCAGCCCGTCGAAATGTCTTTCATCGGTGGATAACTACGCTTCTATCGGTGGTAAAATCACATCGACCATGACTGAGTTGGTCGATAAATCAACAAGTTTGAATCGCCAAGTGCCAGAATCTGAACCGACGGTTGTGGAATCAATGACAAAATAATCACCTTGACTCACTGAATATCCAGCATCACGATCATGGAACGAAACATTGGCACCAATAAGCCCGTAGACTCCTGGGTCACTGACTTTACCACGTATTGGGTTGCCATCTTCAAAATTTTCTGGAGAGAGGTCATATTGAATCTTAGCCGGGTCAATTGTTTGGTCGAGAGTCGTCATCCGAATCACGTGAAAACCGTTTGATAATCCACGAACGCTAACGGTCGCCTGTGCTGGTGGTTTGTCTGCAGTTGTAAGTGCTCCTTGCATCAACACAAAGACCATGCTGGAAAGCATAACGGTAATCGCAAGCAGCAATACGGTGGCGATAACGGGGCTGACTGCCTCATTGTCAGACGACCTCCGCACGTTGCGCATGAAACCACTGAACTATCGATAGGACTTGAAACAACCGTTTCAAATGAAGGTGAGAAGACCTCTTCCGTATAGGTTCAGAAAAGCCACATCGGCTTATCGCACTCCATGGCCCTTTTGATTCCACCAATTGGGCCAAGAACTCTCAATAATGATTCAGTAACAAAGTCTCCTTTAAAGAACGCATAACCCATGTTCTTGGAACGAAGAGAATTCTTCAATGCTCTCCCCATCGACGAGCGAACTCGAGTTTCATACATGGTCAAAGGTGTTCCATCACGAAGGTGATCAAGAATAGTTTCTGCTGCAAAGCATCCAGAAATGATGGCTTGTGAAATGCCGCCACCGTTACTTGGCATAACTAGGCCAGCCGCATCACCAACTGCCAAAGTCGTGCCATCAACCATCGTTTTAACAGGGCCACCCATTGGAATCCAACCGCCACCCCAGGAAAGGATTTCAAAGCCTAAAGAAGCACAGAATTCAGTTAAATGGTCTTTCAAATTACCTTCCAAATAGCCTGCACGTACCCCAAGACCAACATTGGCTGTATCAGGGCCTTTTGGAATAATCCAAGCATAGCCAGAAGGAGCGACTGAACCCAAAAATACATCAAACGTTTCAGGTACTTTCCCTTGAACCTGAGCATAAACAGTTGGAACTTGGTCTTGAGGTCTATAGCGCTCATCTGTACCGTGACGCAATCGTGCTACATGGGCAAGAGAGCCACTTGCATCAATCAAGAAGTCGAATGAATAACGACCATGGCTGGTAACCAAAAGGTCACGGTCCAGTTTCGTTTGATGTTGAATTCGAGTCATTGCTTCACCAGTGCGAACTTCAGCACCAGCATGAATCGCCTTATCACAAAGGAATCCATCAAAGTGTAAACGATGACCTGCGAAGGCATCTAAATCAAAATGATAGGCTTTTCCAGATGGAAGGAAAACTCGCATATTATCAAGATCATGAAGTTTCAAGCGTTCTGGGAATTCAAAATAATCTTTCAGCCATCGATGGTCATCAAGGTCTGAAAAAGTACCAACTACTTCACCCCAATTCGGGATACATTCGCCACACTGAGCGGGATTCCCGATAATTTCTCGTCGTTCAATAATCAAAACATCGATGCCGTCTTCGGCAAGTCGTTGAGCACATGCAGAACCTGCAGGTCCAGCACCAATGACAATCACTTGACGATGTTCGATTTCTTTACGGGCCATGGAATCCCTCACAGATGTCGACGCATGACATAATCAGTGACATGGAGCATCAATGCTTTCGCATCACTTTCTGGAAATATGTCAAGTTCAGCGATTGCTCGTTCTAAATGTGTACGAACTAAGATTTCGGCATAATGTAAGCTGTCTGAATGGTTGAGCAGTGTCATTAATTCATCGAAAGAATCATCGGTAAAGTTCTCGATGATGTGGGCTAAACGCTGACGTTCTTTACCGTGTGAAAGTGTCAATGCGTGGATTAAAGGGAGCGTCATTTTCCCTTCGATCACGTCTGCACCTCTTGGTTTCCCCATACGCTCATCACCTCGCAAGTCAAGTAAATCATCGACCAGTTGGAAAGCGATTCCAAGTTCCATTCCGAAACGCTTGAGCGAAGATGCTTGTTGTTCAGAGAGTCCTGCAACTAAGCCCGCAGCATGACATCCAGCAGCAAATGGCCCTGCGGTTTTACCTCGGACAATATTGAGATAGTCCTCGGGAGAAGTGGTAAGGTCGAGAACATGGTCGAGTTGTTCGAATTCGGCCACTGCGAGTTCTGCACAATACTGGGCCAGAATACGAACAATAACCTCATCATACCGTCCTCCAAGGGCGAAACCTTGTGAAAACAACCAATCCCCGGCAATAACAGCCTTCGGAAGTCCGACACGAGAATGGATGGTTTCTATTCCTCGTCGGTGTGATGCTTCATCATTGATGTCATCATGAACAAGGGTTGCAGTATGAATCATTTCCGAGGCAAGAGCGAGCGGCATAATTTCCTCTATATCCGTGCCTCCAGCAATTTCGTGTGCCAGTAGAATCAACAGAGGCCGAAGGCGTTTACCGCCTGCAAGGAGTACTGAGCCACAGAGTTCAGCAACTTGTCCTGAACCGTTTTTGATTTCATTTTCAATTAATGATTCAAGCTCAGCATCAACCAAAAGCCTCATCGATTCAAGGCGGTCACTTGCTTCCAACTCGACACTCGCCACGAACCTCCTACAGGGGTGTCCTTCTTAACCCGTAGTCTCCGGCCTTGTAATGTGAGGATTCATCCTCGCCGAGGTGATGCGTTGTCAGAAAAGGTTCGACTAGAAGTCCTAACCACTGCATCACGCCGTGATGGTGTGCGTCTTCAAATAGAGCGGACTATCGAACAAAATCGTAAGATTTTTGATTTCAAATTGCAGGAACTACCCCATATTGAATCAGCAATAACCGCACTCCAAAATGGCACTGGCGATCTTGTTGCAATGAGTGCATTGGACTGGCGAAACCTCGATGTTGAGGGATTATCAATTGTCGGAATCTTACCACGCCGAGAACCAACATGGGTTCTCGTTTCAAACGATAAACCAGAATATTTGTGTTCGAAGGCTGTCGTTGTGTGTGATAACGAACTGCTGCGACGTCAAATGCGCCGCCTCCGTAGCGACCTCATCATACTGACCAGTGAACAATTCGCCGAGCGTATTGGAAAACTCGATGCGTATCTCAATTTGGATGAAGAAGATCGCATTCATTGGATTGAAGAATGCCGTCAAGATAAGTTATTGGAAGGTTTCGTTGTCTCCCGTGGTGAACATTCAGCATTGAGATTCAAATCACGCCGTCATACCCTTGGTCTGCAACGTGAAAAACCTGAGCGAACACATTTCGTCCCTCCACCTTTGCATGGATTCACACTCCTTGTCAGCCGTACTGGATTCCCAAGTGCAACGGTTCTCCCTATGTTTGATCCAAGTGCATACCTTGCTCACAGAATTGAAGCAGCCTTGCTCGATTCACTACCGAAAGAAATACATTCACTTGTTGGGATATTTGTTGAACAACGAAAATTCAAGACGATTCTCAAAGAAGCTCAGCGTTCAAATGATGACTTTACCAATGATTCATTCCTTGACTCGAATCATGCTCAAGGGAAAGTGAGTGGGAAAAATTTGACTGGAAGTGCAAAATGGGAACGCTCAGTTCCAAAGAAAGGCATGTCAACAAGTCCTCGATTGGAGATTAAGGTTGAAACATTGAACTACGCTGGAACTGTTACTGCGAGTGCAGAACGTGTTTCCACACTTGAGGAAAGCCATATGAGCATGGTGAATGTCCTCAAGGAATTCATGAATTTACTCGAAACTATGCAACTTGACCATGAAGAAATGGTTCGTAAATTCCCAGGGCTCCCAGAGGAATACAGCCTTGCCCGACCCCCACTTATGGATCTCCATTCTGTTCAAGCGTCTTCATCGGAAGAAGAGTGAGTTGGTATTTCCACCAATGCATCGTATCCTTGTTTGGAGATGAAGTGTTCAAGGTCACCGAGTTCAGCAGGTTCATGATCGTCACATAACTCAAGTATCGATTCATCAATTTCACGACCATTGCGTTCCCATGTACCTGCAGAGCGTTGAAGGTCTGATGCAAATTTTTCTACAATTTCAATGGCATTTAAATTCGGGCTGAGTACCGACTTGAGTGATTCGACAATAGTGTCGTTGGCTTCTCGAAGACGAAAGATTCGGCCAGACAAATCGACCAAGAATTCGCGTAATTCTTTCGCTTCATTCGAACGTGAGAATCGACGTTGAGCACGCTCGAGGTCCTTTCGCATCACTCCAATTCCTGCAATGATGGCTAACTTTCCTTTGGTAGCCTCTAGAATTGCTTCTTCAGCATCACTAATTCGTGACTGAAGCATTTCTTCAAATCCAGCATACTGGTTTTTCAAATCAATCCATACGAGTTCACGAAGGGATTCGACAAGCGTATCGGCTTCCTTGAGGGCGGCTTTCGTAACTTTCACTGTTCTTGCCATCATCCCTCACCAGTGACTCATAGACTTCAAACCATTGCCAGTAAATCCACATATCCAATGGAGATGGAGAGGTATGAACGGTCGAAGAACTGCCCTTTTTGTCATCTCTACACAGCGAAGACACATATACCCCTTTGAACCGAAAGTCAACGGTAGGTGAGACTGTGACTGCAAAAGGCGAACTCTTGAACGAACTCTATCAAGCGCGTTTTGATGGACTCAAAGAACTCGCGGTCACCTACAACTTACCAAAAAACGGTTCAGTGGAAGTCGTCAGAGGACGACTGATTCAACAACTCATCTTGGATGAATGGGACCTTTCTCCAACTGGAATAAAGAATCTCATGAACGCTGAAATCGGCGAAATCCTAGGAATCTTTGGTATTAAGAAATCAGGCTCAGTTCGTGCACGTCGCCAACGCCTCTACCTCCATCTCAATCATGACCCAAAACAATTCGTTCCTGAATCACTTGATGCAATGACTCGTGATGAATTACATGAGTTGTGTAAGACACTCGAATTACCCCTCTCTGGAAATAAGCAGGCTTTGCTTGTTCGTATTGCAGGTGTTCTCGCCTATCAGCAAGGAGGTTGGGGGAAGGTCAAGAAGAGCCTACGCCGTCCACGAAGTGGCGATTCTGTCGTCGAGATCCCTACCCCATCCCAGGATTCGAAAAATGAATCTCCTGCAGAATCTCAAATCGAAGAGCAAGATGTCATTCTCGAAACGGTTGAAACATTTGTATCTCAACATCCTAAAGGATGGACGTTTGAAGAAGAGACTGAAATGCGTACTGAACTCGCTCAAGAAGGAATCCCAATCTCTCGAGCACCTCTTGCCGCCTCTATTGATGAGGCGCTACGAGCAGGACAAATGCAAATGGAAGAGAGTGATACACCGGCAATGGTCCAAAGTGCACATGTAGTTGAGGTTGTGGAACACAGTCTCGAGATAGAAGCAGTTTTACTTGAATTAACAGCCCGAGGTGCAGAAATTGAAGCAGCGGGTAGAGATTACTTAGCCGTCAGCAGTACGAGTGATGGCGAAGACCTGGAAGCATTCATTCGTAGCCTCTCTGGCCATGGTTTTGCAGTAGAAATTCCTGCTGTAAGTGACGGCATCCGTAATACATTGATGGAACTTGAATTCAGATCACAAACAGAAAAGGATGCTGTCTTAGCAATGCCAAACTCTTGGAGCGAACGAGAAGCACTACGGAATTTCGAAAACGCTCGTGATGTTCTGCGAGACCAATTGAACAACACCCTGGCAAATTCGGATGGAGATTTAGTTCGAGCACGAATGTCTTTCGAACAAATTGGTCATGACATGGGCCTCGACTTGCGAATTCCAAGTATCTCTGGAAGACTTCATGCTCTTTTCGACTTACATGTGGAAATTAATCAGGCTGAAGCACTTCAAGACCCATCGATTGCACGACGAAATCGTATCCTGCGTGTACTACAACATGGCGCAGTTCACCTTTCTGATGTTGAACGCATGACTGTCGACCGCCTTGAGCGAAATATTTCTGCATTTGAGGAATTAGTTGAAACGGTTCTTGAATCAAGTGAAGGAAGTTTCTCTGATGCACAACAAGCCTTAGTGATTCGATTCCTCGAATCCAGAGGCTATGAGGTGAACACAGTAGACCTAAGGCCACGTGTTCTTGCGTGTGCTGGAATAATCGGTGCTGAATTAGGATTTATATCTCCTTCCGAAATTCCTCGGATCGCACCAGGAATTATGGTATCTGATACTCAAGTCGATGCTATAGTGACAGAACTAAAGGCACTTGCAGAAGCATTCAAACCGAAGACTGATGAACAGCCAGATATCGAAATGGTCGTTGCTGAATCAGTCAGTGATGCCTCGGACCGAGTTACTTCTGCTCGAGGTAAAATCGATGCTATTGATGATTTACTCGCTCGACTACGTGGTTAACTCACTTCAACGGGATGCGTAGAAGTTTTGGATGACTTGTGTTACAGTTTGAATATCGTGAATATCACGCTGTGCTAAATCTCGGATAATATTTTGGCGTTGTGACACGTGTTTTTCAAACACATCTGGAGAAATCCCAGCTGCTGTGCAAATGATTTCTCGAAGTTTGGAAGGAATACCAGTTTCTTCAATTTGGTCGGTAGCAGCATTGTATTTCCAAATAATGTTCAGACGTGGTTTATCGCCTTCCATACCTGCAACTTCAGCAACCTCAGTGATTTTACGAGCAGTTTTACCATTGACATGGAGTCGTGCTTGAATAATAATGAGGTCAAGTCCACCCAGCATAATAGGTGGAACATTCATTGGAGGATTGATCATACGAGTGACTGTTTCTTGTGCCGTGTTTGCGTGCAGCGAACCGAATGAACCGTCGTGGCCAGTGTTCATGGCTGTAAGCAAAGTTGCTGCTTCGGGTCCACGAACTTCTCCAACAATGATTCGGTCAGGTCGCATACGGAGACTTGACTGGAGGCAGTCATTCATATCAACCTCAGCAGTTCCATCTGGGCGTTGTCGGCGAGTTTCCATACGAAGCCAGTGGTCGTGGTAGACTTGCAATTCAGCGGTATCTTCGACTGTTAACAAACGTCGATCCCATGGAATAAACATTCCAAGGCAATTGAGTGTAGTGGTTTTACCAGATCCTGTTCCGCCTGCAATAACAAAGTTAGCAGGACGGCTATCGAGGCCTTCTATCCAAACCCACATCATTGCAGCTAAACGGGAATTAACAGTGCCGAACTTCACGAGATCAATCATTGTCAATGGATCTTCACGGAATTTACGGATGGTGAGTGTAGGGCCATCTGGTGTAACTGGAGGAATCGTACCGTTGACACGGGAACCATCAGGCAGGCGTCCATCAAAGATGGGAACAAGACCTGGGCCATCCCCAAGTGGAACATTGGTAAACGCAGCGATATTCTTGGCAATTTGGATTCCTGAATCATCATCAATCCAAATGTTCGTTCGGCACATACCATGGTCACGGTGTGCGACTTTCACACATTGTGTTCCACCATTGTACATCACTTCTTCAAGAGCATCATCTTCCAAAAGAATTGCAAGGTCGCCATATGGATTTGGTTCAACTTCACCATCGATGTGATAGATTGGTGAAGGGTGATTTGCTTCAGTATAAATTGTAACTCGACCGTATTGTGCTAAGACTAATTCACTCATATGTTTATCCTCCAATCATTATAACTGCCCCTAAATAGAGACTCATAGAAAGTGCAATCCACCCTGGCATCCACCAAAGTGCATCCTTGAATCGGCCGAGCATTCGGCCTGAAACACCAATCGCAATTGCGGATGCTGCTCCAAAGAAAAGTGAAAACGTTGTATTGAAGGATTCGATTTGGAAACCCTTACTTGCTGGAGCAAATAATCCAACAATGAAGGCAATAAGAATAGGTAAACCAATGCTGATGAAAAGAACGATCAGTATACCTTTACCCAACAATTCCTCTTCACGCTTATTCATCAAATCATTCAAGCGTTCATAATCCATTGCTAAATCAGAAAGTATTCCTTGAAGAGGAGAGTCTTGCTCAATTGCAGTTTCGATTAAGACCATGACCCGTTGAACTTGCGATGAACGAGTCTTTGCAGAAAAGGACGCAAGAGCTGCATTGAATGTTGAGGAGTGACTTTCTTCGAGTGTTTCTTTGAGCAGTTTTCCAAGCAGACCTGGAAGCGTTCTGGATTGTTCCATCATTGCTTCTTGAATACCACGACCTGCACCCACAGAGTCCGAGAGTGATTCGAGTAATGACGGTAATGTATTTTCTATAGAACGGCGCCTGTTGCGTTCTAGCATTGGTGGAATCCCACCAGCAGCACTGGCAATTCCAAAGACAACCAAGACCAACAAGAAAATATTCTCGTTAAATGTTTCAATGAGTCCGAAAATCATGAAATCACAACCCCGGGTCCTTTGTGTGGGCTTTTAAGCCAATCATAAACATTCCAAATAAGGTCAAAGCGAGTCCTGCGTTAACCACGAGATTGATGGTAGAAGCAGGTGGCAGTTGCATGAAAGCACCCAAGTCACCACTCATTAATTGTGGGACAAGCCCAGCGATTGCCAAGATGATCGGACCGATCATACCAATGGAAAGAAGTGTTTCAGGGACTGAACCGAGTTCTTCGATGTATTTTTTGACTGATTCTGTTCGTTCATTCTCCATACGTACGCCTTGCTTACGAATCGTTTCAATGATGTCCGTGTTTTGTGTGACGTTGGTATACATTGTGTTGAGAAGACGGCGGTATCCTTCAGAATCTGCCTTACCCATCATGCTCTTGAGTTCAGGTCCAAGACCACGGCTGCTTCCTTTTTGCAAGCGTTTCATCATACCTGAGAAATCTTCTGAAATGATTCCGTAACCACCACTACCAATGGTGTGGATAGCAGCTTCAAGTCCAACACCAGAGGACATCAAAACATCAAGTGTTCGAATGACATAGAGAACTTCTCTCTGTTCATCCAATTTCCGCATAATTTCACCTCAAACAATATCTTCAAGTAATTCAAATTTGAACATTTGATTTGAACCATCATATTCCATTGAAGCAAAGATAACTTTGACATCTCGTTCTTCAAATGGGTCGTGGATGTAAGGCTGCCCTGACCGGAACATGATTAGAACTCGCTTGTAATCATCAAGCGTGATCTCCCCCGATACGGTGTAAGCGGCCGACTCAGAGCCTTCATCATGCAAATCATCGCCTTCTTCACCACGAATAATTGTACGTGTAAGGCGGCGAGTGAGACGGACTTTCATGTCACAATTAGGAATACGGACCCAATCCGCACTCGTTGTTCCTGATGCGGGGCGAATAAAAAAATCGATACCAGCCATATGTGAACCTCTAATCTACCCACGCAGTGGTAAGGACTTCAATGTTGGGGGCAGAAATCATCACGCCACGATTCTAAACCAACCAAATCTTGGCTCATGAAGTGTCCCTTCGTTTGAAAGTTCATCGAGTTTTTCTTCTGCAAGAGTTCGGTCAAATCCACGTGCAACTGTATTGGTCAAAACGGTCTCGAAATCAACACCATCGCCTTGGTCAAGTTGTTCGATAATCGATACAATCGTGTCCTTTACTTCATTTTCGCCGCCTGCAGCAGCATCTCCACTCTCGCCATCTGCATCAGTACTTGGGGCGGGTGCAGCAACTGGTTGACTGGCAGCCTCCATTCGCCCTTCGGCAATATCCAAAGCCTGCATGATGTTGAGTGTGTAATTTTCAATCTCAATATCCCCGTAATGGTTACGAGCAACAAGAAGTCCATCGATCATATGTTCTGGTATTTCAGCAGCAACCATGCCTTCTCGAGTTGGCTCAGCGGATAAGGAATCCGTGAAATGCTTCATTCTCTGTAGCGTGTCCTCGCATGTTCGAGTGAGCCAAAGAGCATACTGTTGCGCATCAATTTCACAGGCTTCTTCAGGACGAAGTGAGGTGTAAATCGCCCCTTCATCGGTTTGATACCATTTTGATTTTGCAACCATGAGAAGGAGAACAGGTTCACCTGCTTCGATTTTCTTCACCAATTCCAAGGTAAGTTCACGCATCGATTCACTTGCATAATCTCCAACAGAAAAGTAATGAACACCTGAAGGGTCACGCATCTGTCCTTGATAGAGCGATGAACCATTGGAAGTTTCTCGAACTTCAAGTCGTTCCAAAAGTCCTGCTACCACGACTCGGTTGACTTTTGCCCCAAGTTTCGTAATTACAAAGGAAGGGTCGTATTCGCCCGAGCCTTTCTCATTGAGTGTAGCCTCACTAAATTCAGAGGCCAGTATGTGCCAAGCCGGTTGACGCTTTGCCCGTGTAGTTCCAGCTTGCATCAAGAAACCCTCCATTGAGCACGTATTTCAGTCGCCCGTAAACCAGCATCTTCCTCAATCATTGAAGCACCATCTGCAAGCAGCATAGCACCCTGTTCATCGACGATACTACGGCCTGAAGCGTTCATTTTACGTCCGAGCATCTTTCCACGCAAGGACTGGACAAAAGCAACCTGCCCAACATCGTCAATAGCACCTTGAAGTTCCGATTCAGTCATTCCAAGAAGACTCAATGTTGCCTCTTTATTGGTCAACACGGATACGCTGGAAAGACCATTATCAATTGCTAAACGCAATCTTACGTCACTGTTTCCATCATTTGGACCATGGTCGGCGCATACGCCTTCACGGAGCACTCGACGGCATTCTGTGCATCGTAGGATGAAACCTGAATCTTCACGAACACTGACGACAAGAGCACTGGTCGAGATTCCTACTCGACTTGCACCAGTCGAGAGTTCATGTAGAGCAACCTCAACGGTATGATTTTTCAAATCCAATTCGCTGTCCCAAGGTGGGGCATCGAGTATTTCGACTTGGTCTGCATCATCAACGGTAATATCTGGTATTCCTTGCCAAGCACGAACACGCACTCCCTTGAGACGAACTGTTAACGGCAATTGGTCTTCAGTAATAGGAAGTTCATTCCATGCACTCATACGGCAACGACCGGTTGGGTCAGCGATTTGACCTGACCAGAGGAAGCGTTCTTCGCCATCCTTGGTGAACGTGCGTTTTGCCCATTCAGTGATCTGAACGATTGCATCAACATCTTTTGCTCCATCTCGAAGTTCTGATAGCGTAACCATTGTTTGTTCAGAGAGTGCCTCGACATCGGCAAAATTCTTGTCGTGATAGACTTCAACTTTGGTCGTTCGTCCGAAATTGAGTTCAGGTGTATCCCTGAATGTTCGGACTTGAGCACCTTCAATCTTGAGAAGTGTTCCGACTTCGTGAGCGAGTGGTTCCCAAGAAAGGAAGCCAATCGTACCTGTTTCGTCAGCCAAACGACCTCGAATGACCTCAATCGAACCGGAACCATCCTTACGATGAATCTGGTCCGGGCGTGTGGCAAGAATTCGCCCAACAATGCAGACATAACCATCAGATGGCAAAGTCGAGATGTCTTGGGGTTCACCTGGTGCTACAATAGGCCGTGTACCTTCACGAATCACGGCAATACGAGTGGATTGGTTGATGTTCAGTGACATCTTACCTTGATATTCATTGACAGATGCACCTTCAATTCGGACAACAGATCCAGGAGTGATATTCGAATTAGGACCCCAGTCTTTGAATTCCCAACGGGTTTTCTCTCCGTTTTCTTCCCAAGGATTATCTTCGAGAAGTCCGAAGGCGATTTGCTTTTCTTCGCCTCGAATGGTTTGGTTACGAATGTTATGAGAAATAATTTCTACTTCGATTTCAATTTCGCGGTCATCGCCTTTCAATTCGCTTAATCGGCTTACCTTACGTGTAGGCTTAGGCGCAGATGAACCTCCAGAGGCTCCTGAACTACCTGAACTACCGGATGACGGCGTGGGTGTCGTTTCACCTTTGAAACGTCGCAGAATCGAACGCATAGCATCTTGGGGCGGAATGAAGAACTCAGTTTCGTATTTTGCAAAAGCTGCAGATACGGCTTCAGGATCAGCGTCAGGGCATTCGGCAAGTATCGACTTGACGTGGGTTTCGTATTTTTCAGACATTGCAATGACCTCCGCCAGGCGTGTTCGTTCGGGGCCTGTACGGAGAACAGGCTGCGGGCTTTCGTGCGGGTTGGTTGAGACTGTACACTCCCTTGACCTCCATGGATAACTACAGGAGAGACGACAGGCCATAAAGAATGCCGTGAAGTTTGTTCCTTTCTGATGATTATCGAATCAAGTGACTGAGAGACTTAGGCGGGGTTGATTCGCAGCCCTTGCATCAATAACACATCGGGAAGGTGCATGTTGCCGGAGGAATACGAACCTTGGATGCGAACATCATCTCCAAGGTACACATCCTGAGAAAGAGCCTTGGCAAGATTGCCAGATAAACCAGCCTGCTTGACCGGTCCGAGTATCTGCCCACCTTCAACGCGTAACAGTGTACTCGAGGTGACTGAAAAATCGCCACTGGTTGGGTTTGCAGTATGCGCACCCATGACACTGTGGACGATGTAACCGTCTTCCATTCGTTCGAGAAGAGCATCTTGCGATGAACTTTTCAACGAAGAAACCATTTGTAAATCAGCACAACCTGTACCTGGTGGGCTTTGATGGCTACCACGAACTGCACAGCCGTTGGTTTCTGCATGGTCAATACGACCTTCTGCAACTTGTTGCGCAGCATCTCTGGTCGACCACATAGAACCAACCAAACGCCCGTTTTCGATTAAGGTTTGGCGACGAGTTGGAACACCTTCTCCATCGCGAGAAGAAGACGACCTACCGCCTTCCATTCTCCCATCGTCAATGAGTGAAAGATCACCAGCAAGCACAAGTTCTCCCTGCTTACCAGACCAGAAGGATTCATCTCGAGCCAATCGGTCACCTCGAATTGCAGTAGGTACAACCATTGAAAATAATGGAGAAAAACCTTCACTGGTCATCAAAACAGGCGTATCATGTGCCTCTGAATTCACTTCGATTGGACCACGTGTTTTCTGTGCCCAATCAACAGCAACTGCAATACAATCAGGAACATTTGGCAGACGTTGACAACTCGAATCGCCTTCATAAGAACTGGTCAATTCATCATCAGCATCGATGGAGACTTGAATCCCCATCCCATGAGAAGTTGTCACACCACTTGATTCGATTCCTTCGCTCGAATAAATGGCGGTAGCACTTGCGCCAACACCTAATCCACCACCGGTAACTACGGCTCGATCATCGAGTGAAGCAACTTCACTCAAGATTGCATCAGCTTGTTCAAGTAAATCTTCAGGACCGATGCTGAGAATGTTTTTGTCAAACAATCCACCGACTTTTTTGGCCGTTTGCTCGCTTGGAAGAACAAAACCTTTCACTGAAGGTGAGACTTTAGCGATATCACGGGCTTGTTTAAGAGCGTAATCGGCAGAACCTAAATCGACAAGGTAGGCATAACCAAATCGGCCATCTTCGACAACCCGAATACCATATCCACCTTCACCGCCTCCGGCAGCAAGAGCAATTTTACCTGCTTCAATGTCGATACTGTGACCGTACGATTGTGTAGCTACAATTTCCCATTGCTGAATTCCTTGTGCTTGACAGATTTTTCCGATGGTTCGGCAACCTTCTGTAATACGGTCTAGTGCATCATCTGGTAACATGTTCATCCCACCAATGCTTGAGAAATGCGCATAATTGGGCCGCCGTCACCAACTGGAACGGTTTGTCCTTTACCACAGAAACCAGGAGCGGCAAGACGGGCATCCCGAGTCAATCCATCGACGTCCTTGAGAATCTGAAGCGTCAAACCACTCACGCTTACATCTTTCAATGGACGGGTGATTTCTCCGTTTTCAATTAACCAGGCTTCTTGAGCTGCAAATTGGAATGAACCTCGGCCTGTATCGACTTGACCGCCTCGTGAACCACAAGCAAAAACGCCGTACTGGATGTCTTCCATCAATTCATCAACGTCATTATGTGTTCCGCCTTTGATCAACGTGTTCGACATACGAACAAGTGGGTGATGGAGGCCATCTTGGGCTCGGGCACCAGCATTTGGTTCAATGCCAAAGTGATGGGCTGATTCACGATGATTGAGATATTCGGTAAGAACGCCGTTCTGGATGAGGTTTTTCTCACGGGTATCGAGTCCTTCATCATCGATTGGATGGGCGCCGTAGCCACCACGAATCGTTGGGTCATCGACTACGGATACAATGTCATTACCAATGGTTTGACCGAGTTTTCCGGCCAGACATGAGTCTCCTGCTGCCACAAGGTCAGCCTCACAAGGGTGACCGAGTGCTTCGTGAATGTAAACGCCCGTCAAGTCACGGTCGGCAATCAATGGTAACTTACCAGAAGGAGCTCGTTCTGCTTTGAGGAGGCGTAGGGTGGCGATTCGGGCCGATTCGCCAAGTTCTCCAAGGTCACATGCTTCGATGACTTCAAGACCACCTTCTCCGCCATGCCTTGTTCTATAGGAGACGACTTCCCCGCCGTCTCGGCCGGTAACACTTGCATTGATGAGTGAACGCTGGAAGGACCAAACTCGATTCATTCCTTCACTGGTCATCAGTTCAGTATGGAGGTGCTCATCGCTCCAACCACAGGTCACTGAAATAATTCGGTCATCATCTGCAGCACTGTTATGAAGTGTGTTCAAATGGTCGATTTTAGTTTGTAAATCAGTATTTCGGACATCTTGCTTTGGTTTCCAATGAATCTCGTCCTCTAGGATTGGAACTTCTGCCAACTGAACCGGTCGATCTTTGGAAGAACGACGAGCAGCAACTGCTTTTGCCAGTCGAACGGTTGATTCAATTTGGGATGGTAGGGAGACTAAATCTGTCGTCGAATGAACGCCCCATGCCCCGTCTGCCAATATTCTCAAGGTGACGCCGACTTCTTGGCCAGGAATTGCTCGCTCAAGTTTTGCATCTCGAAGAGCAACGCTCGAATCAGTAATCGCCATCAATCGAACTTCTGCATACGATGCACC
>Ga0209709_10000167_pt1 | contig 63780 bp, 63 predicted proteins | sample ArcticOcean_MG_C_2_FD_187435 | JGI IMG/M metagenome (GOLD analysis project Ga0209709, IMG submission 187435) | Marine microbial communities from western Arctic Ocean - ArcticOcean_MG_CB4_136 (SPAdes) (version 2) | ecosystem: Environmental > Aquatic > Marine > Oceanic | place: Arctic Ocean... | reverse complement strand
CATGGTGGAGCTTCAGTAGCTTTTGCTGAGACTTTAGCAAGTTATGGTGGATATCTAACTATTAATCCTGAAAAATATCATGTTGTGGGTGTAGAAATTAATGCTAACCATCTCAAAATGGCTAAAGAAGGAAATGTAACTGGAAAATGTACTCCTATCAAAAGAGGGAGATCTACTCAGGTCTGGCAGACTGAAATTAAGAACGATAATGGAGAATTAGTCTGTATTAGTAGAATTACTTTAATGGTTTTAGAGAAAAAAATAAACTAGAATTGCATTATCAACATTAATGAAGCATATCCTGTAAACATCAGGAAAGGCGTATCCCAAGTATGAGGTGAATAAGCTTCTGTTAGTGTCATGATTATAGGAATAAATAACATTGATAAGATAAATTGGATTGTTGTAAAATATTCATAATGCATTCCTACTACAAGAAAACCTGTAATCAATACGCAAGCACTTCCTTCTAAAGTTCTAAAGTATTCTTTATTAGTAAACAAAGCTCTAGTTTTGTATTCATGCTTACCAAATCTAATGCCTACCGGTTCTGCAAGGCCATCTCCTAGAATATTAATCAAAATTGGAATAAGAACTAATGATTCTAAACCCCATTGCCCGCAAAGCCAAATCATAGGAAGCATCACGCCAAAACCTGCTGCAAACTGAGTCCACAGCCAAACTAAGGTATGTGGCCTGTCTTCAGGCCTATCAAATCCTTCAAACATTAGCTGAAAAGGAGGTAGGGATGTTCTTATTGGACCATAGAATGCAAGAAGAGATGCCGTCGTTATTAGTGCACTTATTGCTAAATAAATGAAATCAGTAAAGGTTTCAGCATTGAATTGTTTATCAATAAAAACAGGTAAGAAGAATATTGCAAAGTGATTAATTTTTCGAGTATAGTTCACTTTAACATTAAAGTAACGTGCTAAAGCTCCAGTTGAAAGCATCACTACAGTAAGGGCAATACCCTTCGCAACTGTTGACTGTATTTCCGGAGTAAGTTCCATTCACACCAAATGGTGGACCGGGCGAGATTTGAACTCGCGCCCTCCTCCATGCCAAGGAGGCGATCTTCCAGGCTGATCTACCGGCCCGCTAAATTGTCATTTTACTAGGGCATTAATAGAATTATAGCTTAGTCCAGCGTGCAACAATTCCTAAGCAAATTGCTACAACCGGACCTATTCCTAAGGCGAACATAATTGTACCAATACCAAAAATTCCTCCTAATAATACACCCAAACTTAAAACTACAATTTCTATGCCTATTCTTACTCTTCCAATAGGCCAATCTGTTCTTTTTTGAATTCCAGTCATCCATCCGTCGCGAGGACCTGGACCCAAATTAGCAGTAAGATATAGTGCGCTTCCAATTCCAACGAATATAATTCCTATTGCTGCTTGAAGCATGCCTAATGTTGTCTCTGTTTGCTTTGGAATAAATGGTTCCATTACATCTATTGCCATTGAAATTAATATAATATTGAGAATTGTACCAATTCCTGGACGTTCTTTCAGAGGTATCCAAAAAAGAAGAACTAAAACGCCTACAATGAATGTCGATATTCCTACGGTAAAACCGGTCTGTTCGGTTATTCCTTGAGCAAGAACTGTCCATGGGCTAACTCCAATTCCTGCACCAATTAAGATTGCTTCACCGGTTCCAAAAATCCACAATCCCAAAACTAGAAAAAATAGAGTAATAAAACGAGGTTTGAGATTAAGAGGCGTTTCTGAACTCCAAACTGTATTGGGAACTTTATGGGCTGGACGAAATAGCTGCACTATATCCTGTTTGTTCAATTATTTTAACCAACTCACCGGCACTTATCTGACCATTGGTGATTACTGTTCCAGTATTATTTTCGTGAGATACGGCGGCCGATTCTACGTTCGAATTTGACTCAAGTACTCCCTTGACCCTACCCGAACACCCTCCGCAAGTCATTCCGTCGATCCGGAATTGTAATTTCTCAGTCATATAGAATCAGTGAGAAGGATGATTAAAAAATCATGCCCTTATTGGCTTCCAAGTCCTGAGGGTTAAAGAATTCAAGACTACGCTTACACTAGACAACGACATTGCGCCTGCTGCGAATGCCGGAGGCAATAGCCATCCAGTCCATGGAATGAGTACACCCATGGCTAAAGGTATACCAATCAAATTGTAAACAAAAGCCCAAGCCAAATTACTTCGAATCTTACTCATTATAGCCTTACCTAAATGTAGAGTAGAAACTACATCTAGTAAATCATCACGAAGAAGGACTATGTCTGCTGCCTCGAGAGCGATATCACTGCCGGCACCCATTGCTATTCCAACATCTGCCATGGCCAAGGCTGCAGCATCATTAACGCCATCTCCAACCATAGCAACGCATGAGCCGTTTCTTTGCAGTGTCTTGATGTAGGCTGCTTTTTCATCTGGTTTGACTTCTGCTTCAAATTTTGTAATTCCAACTTCTCTGGAAATACTTAGGGCAGTTTCAGTCCTATCTCCAGTCAACATGATTACCTCAAGACCTAGATTCTTAGCTTCTGAAATTGCCAAACGGGTAGTTTCTCTTAATTGATCTTTCATTTCAATCCACCCAATCAGATTATCTCCCTTGGACACGAAGACTGCAGTAGTTCCATCAATCAATATTTCACTTAGTTCTTTATTAGCATCTGAAATTTCAACTCCTATGCTTTCCATCAATGCTTGATTTCCTACAGCATATTCCTCATCTCCAGAAATTCCTAGCAAACCCATGCCGCCAATGTTCTCCACTTTATCGAAAATTATCATTTTCTTCTTTGATTCTTGATAAGCTTTGGCAATAGCTTTAGCAATTGGATGAGTTGAACCTGTTTCAAGAGAAGCTGCAATTGTCAGAGGATTTTCTCCATTTGAATTTATCGTATTGATATTTATCACGGACGGAGTTCCCGTTGTAAGAGTGCCAGTCTTATCTAAAACTAAGGTATCTGTAGTGTATGCCTTTTGCAAAGCATCTATCCCCTTGATTAGCAAACCATATTGAGCACCAACACCTGTGCCAACCATAAGGGCCGTAGGTGTAGCCAAACCTAATGCGCATGGACAGGCAATGACTAAAGTCGAAACTAAAACCATGATTCCTAGTTCTGTAGCATTGTAATCTCCATAACCTTCTGAAAAAAAAGCCCAACAAAAAGATGCAAGAACGGCACAAAAAACTACTACGGGAACGAAAACGGCAGAAATTCGGTCAACCAATCTTTGAATTGGTGCTTTGCCCATTTGCGCTTCATCCACAAGTGCAATGACATTTGCTAATATTGTGTCATCGTGAGGTTTAGTTGATCTTATGTTTATAGGTGAATCTAAAACTATTGTACCCCCCATGACGGTATCATTTTCTCTGACAAAAAGAGGGTTTGATTCTCCAGTCATCATTGATACGTCTATCGAAGTTGTGCCTTTCACCACCACCCCATCTAGAGGTATAGTTTGACCTATCTTGACTAATAACTCAGTACCTTCTTCGATTAATTCGACTGGCATTTCAGAAACCGTTCCATCTTCATTTACAATCAAACCGACTTTAGGTTGAAGATCGATCAGCGAAAATACCGCATCTGTGGCTCTCAATTTAGCCCTGGATTCTAACCAGTTGCCAAGTAGAATAAAAGATATGATAAACGCAGCTCCATCAAAATAAACATGCTTTGTTGACGAAAAAATAGACGGTAAAAAATTTAAAAATGGTTCGAAAACTACAAGCGAGGACCAAATCATGGCTGTAGTAGTACCTAAATGGACCAAAACATCCATATTTGCTCTTCCAGATAAGATTGCTTTCCAGGCTCCCGTGTGAAAATCTCTACCGGCAAAAATGTAAACTATTGAAGACAGAATGAAAGCAATTGTCAGTCTTAAGTTAAGACCTATAATTTCACCAAAGTCTCCAATAAACATTGTCAAAATAAATGTTGGAATTGTTAAGATTAAAGATATAGCAACCTGTATGCCCATTTTACTTGAAGTATCTATAGATTCTTGCCTATATTTCTTAGGATCTATGTGTTCTTCAGATCCGAAGCCTCCGGCACTGATGGCGCTTTCAATCATTTTCAAATCTTTATTGGCCCCTTCTACCCACCTAACTGTAGCTTTCTCAAGAGGAAGATTAACCTTTACTGATTCTATGCCTTCTAGATTGCCAACTATGGATTCGACGGATGCAACGCAGGATGCGCATGTCATCCCCGTTATTCGAATCGTCGATTTTTCCATGTGTAGTTTTAGACGTGGATTAAAATAAAGGTTTCTTTGTGATTAGACGTTGTTCGAAATCAGTAAACGTGACGGATTGGCACGCCTTGGCAAAATTAAAACATCGCATGGAGTTCTAGAAACTCCTACCTTATTGCCAGTTGTTAATCCTAAAATTCTAACATTATCTATGGAAGAGCTTGCAGAATGTGGAGCGCAAGGAATTATTACGAATAGCTATATCATTTATAAAAGTCCAGAATTAAAAAAAATTGCCGAAGAAAGGGGAGTCCATGAATTAGTTAATTGGGCAGGCCCAATTATGACTGACAGTGGAACTTTCCAATCTCATGTATATGGCGAAATCGAAATGAAACCAGAAGTGATTCTTGAATTTCAAAAGAAAATTGGTGTTGATATTGGGACTGTTTTGGATGTTTTTTGTGAACCTGAAACTAGATTTGAACAAGCAAAAGATGAATTAACTGAAACTCAAAAACGAATTGAAATTGCTGATAATAATAAAGAAAATATGTTCTTAGCTGCACCAATTCAAGGTGGCCGCCATCTAGATCTAAGAACTAAAGCTGCTGAAATGGCATCAACTACGAAAGCTGAACTTTTCCCAATAGGGGGCGTAGTTCCTATGATGGAAAAAAATAATTTCAAAATTCTAGCTGAAGTTATTATTGCTGCCAAAAAAGGACTTGACTGTTCTAGACCAGTCCATCTGTTTGGTTGTGGACACCCTATCCTTTTTGCTTTAGCTACTTTCCTAGGATGCGATGTGTTTGATAGTGCCAGTTATGCTAAATTTGCTTCTAGAGACAGTTTGATGTTTAATTGGGGTACCCGAAATTTAGATGAATTAGAAGAATTGCCTGGGGAATTTTCTGCAGCTCCAGGTATGACTGTAAAGAAATTAAAAGGACTTGGAAAAAAAGAAAGACAAAAAATCATAGCTAAACACAACCTAATGGTTTCTTTCGCAGAAATTCGAAGAGTCAAACAAGCAATTCATGATGGTTTACTATGGGAATTGGTAGAAATACGATTGAGAGGCTCTCCGGCTTTAATGAAAGTCTTTGATGTAATAAAAAACGAAATTGAATGGATCGGTCAGTTTGAACCTGCTTATCGTTATAAAACTCCTCTCAAAACAGGTATTGAATCGGATATTAGACCAATCTTTACAAGACTTTCAAATTCATTTGATAATGGAAATATGACGCATCCCTATTTTGGAAAGATACCTACGTATTTGTCTGAAACTTATCCATTCCATCCTGGTTTATTACAAGAAGATTTAGAAGGATGGAAAATGGAAGAATGGGGGATTGAGAGAGTGAAAACAATTTTGGATTATCAATTTGGAAATGGATTTGGAAAATATTTTACAGAAGAGAATACTGAATTAGTCATTAGTAAAAAAACAAAACGTTTACGAAATTTACTTCTGGATGGTGAACATATGGTTTCTTTATCTCACAGAAGAGGATTATTCATATTACAAAAAGGTGGAGCTAAATTACTCCATAAACACTCAAAAATGACTAAATTTAGAGTTGTAATAAATCCTGAAACTGCTGAATTTAATAAGAATGGTAAAAGTGTTTTTTGTAAATTTATAGAGGATATTGATTCTAAATTAAGAATTATGGATGAATGTATTGTAGTTACTCCAGATGATGAATTGATAGCATTCGGAAAATTAGTTGTTTCGCCCAAAGAATTAGAACTTGGACAGCAAGGTATGGCTGTACGAGTTAGAGGCGGATTTGGAAATAAAGAAAAATCGGAACCTCTTTAATCAAAGTCCTATATCTTGGACAATGCTGCGGAAAATATGGGCTCTTGGAATCGTATTAATTTTATGCCTGAGTATGGGAGTAAGTACTCAAAATGCAGTTGAACCGAATAATGTTAATCAAGAACTAGAATGGTGGGATGTTTATTCTAGAGATAAAAATCATGATGGAATTTCTGATCTTCTTATTTGGAAATTACAACAAGGTGAGCAATTTTACGATATAGGGGAAGCTCGTGTATTTGTTAGATATGATCACCATCCAACAGATTATGATATTCAGAGATTAGAAGATGCTGGAATTGAAGTTACGTTTCGTGCTCAATTTATTGACCTGATTGGAACTACCATGTCTCGTGATATAATTCATGAGGTTGCTAGTTGGGATGGCATCGTAATGCTTGATGATATTGGAAAAGCAGTTCCCGATATGAATGAAGCTGTACCCAATATGGGGGTAGACCAAGTTTGGAAAAATTATGGTCTTTATGGTGAAGGGATTTCAATTGCTATCGTTGATACCGGGGTAGACAATGCTCATGTTGGACTAGATGATATGGATGATAATCCGTTTACTAATGACTTCAAAGTTGCAGCATATTATGATGCAGTTCAAGATTCTTTGATATGTTCTCCATGTCAACCTGGAGAATCATTAGATAGTGGAACTCACGGATCTCATGTAGCTGGAATTGCTGCAGGAACTGGAGCCGGTGAAACGGCCCCAGACGGTAATCCTTACATTGGAGTCGCACCTAAAGCCCACTTAGTCAATGTTTTATCCTGCTGTGAAGGAGATATTGAAGATATTATTAGAGGAATTGAATGGACTATTGAAAACCAAAAAGTTATTCAACCTAATATACGTGTTATGACTTCTAGTTTAGGTGAACAACAAGTAGAATTCCATATTGATAATGATGGAAGTTCGGCTTGGAGTCAAGTTTCCGATGCAGCTGTAGAATCTGGACTTGTTGTTACTCTAAGTGCTGGAAATGAATTTGGAGCTGCTACTGTTATGGGATGCAATACTATTGATTCGCCTGGGGATTCAAGATTGCCCATTACTGTAGCTTCTTTAGATAAAGATTTGAATTTGGCAGTTTACAGTTCAAGAGGATATACTTCAGATGGTCGTGTAAAACCAGATGTTGCTGCCATTGGTAGTGATATTTGGGCACCAAACAAAGGAACTGTAACTGGATATACGAGTAAGAGTGGTACAAGTATGGCTACTCCGCTGATGGCGGGTATTGTTGCTTTGACCTTGGAAGCTAATCCTGATTTGACGCCTGCTGAAGTTAAAGATACTCTTGTAGCGGGATATTCTATAGAAAGAGAAATACTGAATGATGGCGGTCTTGTAACAAATGACTGTTCGCTAGTTGAAACTAGGCCTGATAATGAATATGGGTATGGACAAGCCGATCCTCTGATATTTGTTGAAATCGCAGGAATGATCGATCCCGATATTTCTGTAAATTGGACTTTGGCATATGTTGAAAGTGAAGTTAATGGGACTATTGTATTAGAAAAACCTGAAATATATAATGGAACGATATTGAAGGGTACGGCCGTAACGGCAAACAAACCCACAGTTGGAGTTCAAGTTAAATTCGGAGCGAGTGAATGGTATCCTGCAACTGACACCTCTAATCTCAAAAATTGGGCAACTTGGGAAATTTCTATTCCTGAGGAAGTTAGTAAAGGAAATCAAACGCTAGCTGCCAGATTGGTTTTGGACGGAGGGACGTCTATGTCGGCCGTAAATAGTTTTTCAGTTATTTTATTAGACGAGTATGATTTTGTAAATTTGATTAGTCAGGGACTTACTAATATTAGAGGTCTGTTTTTCCTTCCGTTTATTATTATTGCAATAGGAATGACTTGGTATATTTTCAGGCAGAATCGGAAATCTGAAAGTAATGTAGAAGTTGAAGCTTCAGGAGATGATGATTTTGTATGGGATGACACTGTTTCGGATCAATTAAGTTTGACTACTAGTTGGACTGCGAGGGCCATCAGCCTTTGTGCTTTGTATACGGCTCAAGGAATTCCTTCAGGTTTTATTTCATTCACTTTGATTGCATTCCTCGCAGAAAGAGGGTATTCGGCTGCAGCAATTGGAAATATGCTATTTTGGGTATATTTACCTTGGGTTTTCAAATTTCTTTGGGGCCCTTATGTTGATACTTATCACTACTTACCTATGGGTAGACGCAGACCATGGATTCTAGGTGCACAAACCGGAATGGTTCTGACAGTCTTTATTATTGTATTTGTTCCAGATATAGAGAATAAAGTATTTTTGTTAACTGGACTTTTATTCTGCCATAATTTATTTGCATCACTACAAGATGTTGCAGTAGATGGTTTGGCCGTAGATATTTTGAGTCCGGAAGAATTTGGCAAAATTAATGGCTTCATGTTTGGTGCAAAACGATTTGGTACTATGATTGGAGGTGCAGGTATTGGATACTTCATTGGTTCCTTGGGAGTTCAAGGAGGATTGTTTTTGATGGTTCCAATGCTATTGATGATTATGTGCCTTCCTATTTTTATTAGAGAAAGGCCTGGTGAAAAATTATTCCCTTGGGGAGAAGGTAAAGCAGTCATTAAAGAAAAAACTGAAGAACCAAAAAAGAAGAACGTTGCAAAGATAAGAACTGCTGGAAAAATAAAAGAAATGGCCTATTCATCAGATCATGGGCGTGCAATTTTAGTTGATTTGGCTATAATGGGATTCTTATTCTTCTTTTTACTTTTAACTATTGGTGATGTATTATCAACAACATACGTTACTCTTATTACACTAATATTTGGAGCTTTATGGTACTTTGTATTTTATGCAAAACCAAGAGAAGAATGGAACTCTTTTGGTGTTCAATTTTATGATTTAGCGCCCGTACAAAGTGACATTGTCAAAGCCCTGTCTCTCAAAGCCCCGCTAATTGGTATCTTATTAGCCATGTTAACTTATTTTTGGGAGTTTTTGATCCCTGTTCTGAGCGTTTTATTCATCCAAGACTTGGGATGGAGTGATACTGAATATGTGCTTGTAACTGGCGGATGGGCAGTAACTGCAGGTATTGCTGGAACTCTTGCTGGAGGTTTTATTGCTGATAAATATGGAGCTAGACGCATCGCTAGTTTATTTGCAATTCTTACTGGGTTGTCTATCTTTACAATTGCTCTTGCTGAACCATTATGGGATAATAAGAGAGTTATGTGGTGGTTGATCGTTATCTATCCTTTCTTTGGAGCTGCAATGGGAATTTCTCTTATTTCATTATTTATGAATGTTACGTGGCCAAAAGTTGGAGCTACTCAATTTACTTTGTATATGGCTATGCTTAATTTTGGAGCGCTCTTTGGATTGAAGATGGCTGGCTATTTTGAAGAGAACTTTACCTATACAACTACCATTATGATTGGGGGAACTTGTCAGCTCCTAATTGCGTTTGTTCTTCCATTTATTGACCCAGGACAGACTAGAAGAGAGCTAGGTAACGACTTTTGAACGATAATCCTTAAGAAGGGGGCTTTCTGGACGCTTGCCTTGGAGACAGGGCAGGATAAGAGAAATGAGCAATAATATCTATGTTGGAAATTTGCCATGGTCTTACAGAGACGATGGATTGAAGGAGCTCTTTGCAGAGCACGGCGAAGTAACAGATGCGAAGGTAATAGTAGATCGCATGAGCGGCAGAAGTCGCGGATTTGGGTTTGTTGAAATGGCAAACTCTGAAGAGGCGGCAGCAGCAATCGAAGCATTAAACGGCAACGAACTTGAAGGCCGCGAATTAAAGGTGAATGAGGCTAAGCCTCGAGATGACTGAATTAATAGAATACAAAAGTAATTTAATTTTAGTTTCGCTGTTAATTACAGTGTGTATGCAACTATGCTTTTTTGCTATAGCGTACACTCTGAAAATGGACAAGGTAACGGACTTTGCTGGAACGAGTAATTTTCTCGTTCTAGCTGCTTTTACCCTATGGCTCGGAAACGATTTTTCCTTGCCAAAATTGTTGGCAACCTTGATGGTTTGTCTTTGGGGATTTAGACTTGGTGGATATTTATTTTATCGAATATTAATCTGGGGTGAAGATCACAGATTTGACGAAATGCGTGAAGCATTTTGGAGTTTTCTAGGTTTTTGGGTTTACCAAATGCTTTGGGTTTTCTTATTATCACTTCCAGTTACATACTTTAATGGAATGACTGGTGATTTTGAACTTACAAACTTATCCTATATTGGAATCATAATGTTTGGAATTGGGTTCGCAATAGAATCAATGGCAGATTATACCAAATTTAAGCATAAGTTATATGGTGAAAAATGGTGTAGAACTGGAATATGGGCTATCAGTCGACATCCTAATTATTTCGGTAACATCTTTCTTTGGTCTGGAATTTATGTTTATTGTTATAGCCATGGAGTCGCTCTATGGACTATTATTGGTTTAATTTGGATAATTATTCTTCTCTTATTTATGAGTGGAATGAATTTATTGGAAACTTCTGCAAATTCGAAATATGGAAATGATTCCGAATATAAAAAATATAAGTCTGAAACATCCATATTGATTCCTATTCCTAATTCAATATATTCAAAAATACCTGAAAGTATACGAAGAACTTTTTTACTAGATTTTAAGATGTATAATTAGATTACATGATTATTGAACAAATTCCAGTTGGAAATATGGCAAATTTTGGCTATATTTTAGGATGTGAAGAAACGAAAGTTGGTGCCTTGATTGATCCTGCATTTGAACCTGAAAAAATAATTTCAAGAGCAAAAGAGCTCGATTTAGACATCGAATGGATCCTAAACACACATGGGCACTTTGATCATATTGAAGGCAATGATGTTGCTGTTAAAATGACCGGAGCAAAAATCATCGCCCACCGTAATGCTATGTTTTATACTGATTTAAAAGTAGATCATGGCGATAATTTTAAAATTGGAAATATTGATGTAAATGTGCTATTTACGCCAGGGCACTGCCCTGACGAAATTTGTTTTTTTGTCAATAAACAAGTTATATTCACTGGAGATGTTTTGTTTGTAGGTGAATGCGGAAGAACTGATTTGCCTGGAAGTAATCCTAGAGAAATGTATCATTCATTGTTTAAGGTATTATCTGTAATTCCAGACGATATTGACATGTTTCCAGGCCATGACTATGGGAATAGTTCTATGTCTACTATGGGTTTTGAAAGAATGAATAACTATGTTTTAAAACAAAGGACCGAAGATGAATTTGTTGAATTTATGAGTACTCCATAATTAAATATCTGAAAAATCTTTCATCTCTTCAAGACTTAATTTTCCATCTCCATCTTTATCTGCTTTTTCAAAATCTTCTTCATATTCTTTAATTTCCTCGTCTGTTAGATTCATTGGATCTTCTCCACCAATTCTCAAAAATTCTGTGAAATCTAGGGTACCATCTTTGTTAGTATCAGCTTTGAGAAATAGATTTGTAAGTATTTTATTTTTATAAGATTCCATTTTTGTACCTTTTCTAAAACGGAAATTATAACCTCCATTTTTAGTTTTAACTAAAATCTGACTTTTCCAAGGCTCTCTAAACATATTTTTAAGCATTAATAATAGTAATAAACTATCTAAAAATGCAACTACTATGATTCCTGGAGATACCGGAAGGCCTATGCATTTTTCCCAGTTACTATCTGTGTCACACCAAATAGAATAGTAGAGCTCATCTATTGCTAAACCTATGAAAAGATAAAGTACTATTCCTATGATTGTAAGAGCTATAAATGGTACGATTATGCCGTAAGCCCTTTGGAAATTTTTGGACATTGGAATATCACCTGACCCTTTACCATAATTCTGTTTGAAATTAGTTAAACGATCCATCCCTGAGTAATATGTCGAGATATGCACTTTCTTACCATTTCCTTCTTTCCATTCCTTGTATTGTTTTTGGATTTGAAGCTTCTGGCTATTGCTATTTTCTAATTCATCGACCATGATACTATAATTATTAGAGAAAGTTATCTATTAAAGTGTATAATATTTTAAAAAAAACTGTTGGCACTATATCTAGGCACTAGAAGTTATGCTTTATATGGCGTTATCCCAACGATAAATTATGATTAAGTCATTAAACACTAAAATACTAGTGGCCTTTATGTTAGGCATTAGCTTTTTGAGTCTGCAAGCTTCCTCGACTGCAGTAGTAACCGATACTCAAGATGATACAGTCATAATTACCGTAGATAGTACTAACCTTCGATTTTCACCGTCGGAAGTTGTAATCAATGAAGGGCAGACGGTTCGTTTCTTTTGGAGTGGCGAGTTTCTAGACCATAATGCTGTTGCATCAAGTGGTATCTTTACTACTGGAAGTCCGCAAACTGAAATGGACTATGCGTTTACATTTGATAAGGGAACTAATGATACTTATGATTTCATTTGTGAACCACATGAAACATTGAATATGATAGGAAGAATAATTGTTAACCCTTCAGAAGATAATACTGACACAAATGGTACAGATACAAATGGCACGAATACAAATGATACTTCTGGGACTGCAGATAATAATTCTGTAAACTCAAGTAGTTCATTGAACGGTGTCGCAGTTGTACCTGCTTTCTTAGTAATGGCCTTAGTAAGCAGATATTTGAGATAAATTAATCTCGCTTTCTAAAAGCTACTACTAAACAACTTATAATCGCTGTAAAGATTCCGAATCCTGGTGAATCTTCTATTATTTCATAAGTACAACTTCCATCATCTTCTGTAGCGTCTGGATTATAGTTTTTAGCCGTATCATACATACAACCAAGAACTTCAGTATCGGTTTGTTGATTTTCTAAAGCAGCAGGACATCCGTCAGTTGCATCGAAAGGACAAACATCTACATTGTCTTTAACACCGTCATTATCGGAATCATCTACGCACCCATTTGCGTCAGCATCATAGCCACTAGAATCTTCGTTAGGACATAAATCATCTTGATTGTTTATATTATCTTCATCATCATCAAGTTTTTGATCGTTGGAACAGCCATCACTATCAACTGCAATGCCAATGTTGGTATTCGAGCATGTGTCTGAATTATCTCCTACCCCATCACTATCTGAATCAGTCCATTCACTAGAATCGTTTGGAAAAATATCTATAATATCTACAAAACCGTCTCCATCAGAATCATTGTATCCTACCCAAAAAGCCCAACTATTCTGTGCTAATACCGTGTCCATGCGGTATAATGTGATGTTGGCTGAATATTGCCCATTTTCTAGCCAAGTGTGATTCATAACTAAGTCAGTTTCGTATTCTACAACATTGTAGAAACTAGGTTGTTTGTAAACGCCAGATTCATTATAGATAGAAACAATAGAATGTGTCCAATTTAATGAGTCGTCAGTTATAGCCATAACTGATTCATGGGTCCCATTCATAACCCAAACAAACCAATCTGAATCGTATCTTATATGATCACATCCATCACTGTAAACCAAGTTTCCATTTTCAGTATTTGCACAATTGTCAAGAGGGTCTGGAATTCCATCCCCATCACCATCAGGAGGTGCAGGGGGATTATTTCCATCATATGCAATTTTAGCTACACCTTGATCTTCAGAGCTTAAGACTGAAAATTGTTCTCCAGTGCATCCTCTTGGATAAATTGGAAATCCCTCTGGATAGGAGGTATCACCAGTGTCACTGCATAAATCCCAACCATCTCCAACATGATCTCCATCTGCATCCGGGGGGCCGCCAACTGTAGGGTCTCCGCCACCTCCATCAAAATTAGAGCCTTCGGCTACGCCAGCGTAACAATTAATGAAATACGGAAAAGCATTGTCAGTAGATGGGTTATCGCCTTCTACTGGCATCGTGGAATGATAATGATAGATTCCATCGGGAAACTCTAGAGTTGAGCTAAAAATGCCGTTACATGCATCTAAATGACCGCCGTTGTCGGCACTGTAGCTGTAATCATCAATGCCGTTGTAACCAGTTTCTCCATCTTTCAAAATATAATTACTTCTCATTAAGGTAACTTCTCCATCGACAGTGCCATAAGCCCCATAGATTGGATAACCGTCAAATGCAAACCCAACAATTGGTGAAGCGACGGCGCTATCTACTTTTGAAAAATCATAGTCAGTCCAAACAATCTCTGGTTCTACTACTGTAATTGAAGCAGTCATTGAACTATGATAGGAACATTTGTAATCATATGCTCCAGCTTCAGTAAATGTGAAAGACCAAGTTGCTCCAGATGCCATATTACCTGAATCAAAAGATGTTGGTCCACTTGTACTTGTGGCAGTATGGGCTGAATTATCATCATTAGTCCAAGTAACGGTATCGCCTACATTGATAGTTAAATCATTAGGACTGAAATCCTTATCGTCAGTTATGGAAATCTCATAATTATCATCAGACTCTTCGCCATGCCAATGCATGCAATTTCCATCATAGTGATAATGATATGTTCCTCCAGGTCCGGCATGAGCTCCACAAACTCCAAGTTGAATGTCCTGCCGATCTTCTACAAAAGTTCCAATATGGGTGCCAACAGCATCTCCGCCAGGACCTTCTTCGGGACCATAAAACGGAACTCCATTGACTGCTACTGCCACAGGTCCGCGATCAGGGGCCATTTCACATCCATCTGTTGAAATTTCTGGATTACAGTCATCATCATCAGTAGGGACTAATGGTACTTTCCAAGCATAATCTTGAGCATCTATTCCTCCAGCCAAACCTCCTTCCATATCATGATTGGCGATTCCTGGAGTTATTATGGTCATATATGTTGCGTCATAACTTAGGGTGACGCTGCATTCTTCATCCTCGTTATCACTCAAATCTCGAACCATTACCCCTCCTGCAATACACTTCCAAGCATTATCAAGATATGAAGGATATGAACAACCATTCTCGGCTACAGTCCAATCGTCATCTGCAACAGTATCGGGGCATTCATCTTCAGTATCATCCACGCCATCATCATCAGAATCTGCTGCCGATACCAAAGGCATTAAATTTACACTGAAAGCCATTAACAATAGAAATGCAATTCCTAGTGATTTCGATTCAATCCCATATAATTTAGATAAATCATATTTTCGATTAAGCAAAATGGTTCCAAAAATAAAACAAATCGCTAGATTTACAAGTATAATACTTTGCCACATATTTGGCTTTGCTAAAATTCCTATATAATAGATTGCCAAAAATATTTGGTGCTCCCGCCGGGATTTGAACCCGGGTGCTCGGCTCGAGAAGCCGAAATGATGGGCCGGACTACACTACAGGAGCTACTCTGGCCTTGAACGGTCTAACTTAATAATTATCGTCAAGCCACTTGGCTGTTTCAAGAATTGCTTTTCTGCTAGTATAATTTGGGCTCCATCCATGAGATTTCATAGCTTTAATATCTAATCTCATTTTCTTTACATCGCCTTTCCATCCTCTTCCTCCGTCAACACCACCAGTAAATCTGTAACCGACATCTTTCAATTTCATTGCCTTACAAACTTCATCGGCCAAAGTTACGACATCAATCGCATCTTTTGATCCTACATTTAAGGCAATAAATTCGCCTTTATCACATAATTCACCAGGGCTTTTTGCTAAAACAGCAGAAATACAATCTCCAACATGGAAGTATGATTTGTGTTGCGTTCCATCACCTAAAATTTCTAAGACTTCAGGTTCTGTTTTCAATTTATGAACAAAATCATATGTTACACCGTGATTGCTTCGAGGTCCAACACAGTTTGCAAATCGATATGAAACACCTCTAAACCCTTCTTCTTTACAGTAAGTTTCTATTAATTTTTCTGCATCTAACTTACTAGAACCGTAAGCCGAAATTGGTTGAAGGGGTGCATCTTCAGGAGTAGGGATGGTTTCTGCATCTCCATAAACGGTAGATGTTGAAGTGAATACAATTCTATTACATCCTGTTCGCTTCATGGCCTTAAGAACCTTTTCAGTCACATCTACATTTTGTTCTTGCATTACTTCAGGCTTTGTAATTCCTAATTGAACTTCAGGATTGGCTGCTAAATGATATATTATTTTTGCACCTTTAAGATATTCGTCAAAATCATCTTTCAATAAATCAACATCAATTAATGTAATTTCTTCAATAGAATCGTACAAAAATTCTAATTCCCCTGAAGAAAAATTATCTAAAACAACAACATGTTCATCACGTTTAACTAATCTATCTACTAAATGTGACCCGATAAATCCAGCCCCTCCGGTCACAATTACTCTACGTTTAGCTCCATTTTCGGGCATTGCGACTAGTACTCCCGAATCCAATTCCATAGGTTTATTTTCATCAACAAAATCATATTTTTCATCCGTAAAAGTACCTACCAAAGAGCCCATTAAATTACCGGTTGTTTTTGTAATCATTTTTCCAGTACCTCCTGCAACATTTGCCATACTTTTCCCTGTATCTCCGGCCACTCTGAGAACTGAGCCTCCTGCAGAACCGACCATTCCGCCAGCTGCAGTTAGTTGTGCGCCAATCATTCCCTCTTTGTGTAAACCTAAAGATTGTGTAACATCCTCTAAATTAATATCATCCCAATGTTGGTACGTGAAGTAGATAGCTATCAAAAGACCTGCAAATAGAACAGCTACAGCGACTTGGATAGGTGCTAAGACGGCCAAAACACCCAAGCCATAGACTATTGAGGCGGAGAGTAGAAGCGAGCCGCTAATGGCCCCTACTGCTACTGCAGCTAAATTTTTGTTAGGAGAAATACCAATAGCTCTTCCAAGAATGGTTCCGCCAACCGCACCTGAACCTTGGAAAGGAAACATAACAAATGCAATAATACCGGTAACCGAAGCTCTTTCTAACCAAGGGAGTGAGATCAACATAGCTTTTCCTTTACTTTGAATCCTGGTAATTCCACTTCCAATAAATGGAATTTTCTTTGCTAAATCAAAATTCCAAGTTAAGAAAACCCCTACTGCAATATCAACAAATGCCGTAGCGATTGCAAGAACCCAAGGATCTAGACCTAAAGCAATACCTCCCGGTATCACAGTTCCTTTTCCAAATGGAGGGACAAAATAAACAACCATTAATCGACTCAAATTTAAGAAATCTTTTTGCGACATGGTAATATACATAATAGAGAAAAATCCGGCCGTCATCAAAAATGGTGAGAAGAATTTGAAAAGACCCATAACTGTAGATCTTCCTCCAATCGCATAAACAAGAATTCCAAAGCCTAAAAATGCGATTGCGTTAAACAAAATATTCCACCATATTGTTGTTTTGATGTTTTCATTATCTATAGAAATATATTCATGATTTAAATTTAAAGAAATATTAGTAGATTGGGAAAGTCTGAACCCTTCACCTTTAACGTCGCCTTCAAGCCAACCTCCAGTAGAACCTGCATTTCCTGCGCCCTGCCCTCCTAGTTTAATCTGAGCCTCATCACATTGAATACAGAGAATTTCACCAAAATGAAGTTGTGCTCCGGCTGGATATTGACTTACCACATCTCCTGAAACTCGGATTTCGGTTCTATCAAGCTTAATCATTGTGAAATCGAAATTTGCAGTATCTGGAGCGTCAATGTTATTTTTTATAGTTGATAAAACCATAATAAAATCATTAACATTAAGTGAACGGAAAATTACAATATCCATAGAACTTCTTTGGAAAATGCCATTTTCTAATGAAGAATAAGACCACTTGGAAGCGTGAATATGTGTTTTATCAAAATTAGTATTATTAAATGTTGATCCTTTAACTAAAATACGTTCTAAATCACTGCTTTCAAATCTACTAGAATCGATAGATACATTATTGAACAGAACAACATCAAATGAACTATTAGAAAAAACAGATTTTGTGAAAGTAACATTGTAAAAAGAAACTGTGTTGAAGGTGCAATCAACAAAGAAAGTATCCGTAAAAGCTACATTAGAAAAAAGAACATTTTCAAAAATAACATCCGTGAAAACGGCTGACGAGACATTTTCATTTTCGAAATAAATTCCAGTATCGCTGCCAATTTTATTTTCACTTGCAAAATTTATGCCTAATTTACTTCCATTAACCTCTTCATTATTGAAAAGAGACGGAAATAGTGAATTGGCGCTATGTTTTTCTAATCTTTGATATGTGTGTGTTTCAATTAATCCTAAATCTTTATGGATGACGGGATATTTCTCACAAAAGTCTCTATTCGATAAATCAGTCTCACTACAATCATCTAAGATTCCAAAATATTCAATTTCAGAAATAACACCTTCAATCTTAAGAGAATCTTCAGTGGAATATTTAGGATACATTCCTTCTAAATCACGAGTTAATTCTTCATCACTTTCAGTAAAGGCATACCAGTATCCTGCTTTTTCATGGCCCGCGAATTCTTGAGCCCAACCTGAAAAACTAGCTCCAATTAAAGCAATAAAAATACCGAGGACCATTAAATGTCTCGGTGCATTTTTTAGTTTACCAACAAATGACCATACCGCATCAACAACTGCATCAATTTCATCTCTTTCTCTCTGAGATACCGTTAATTTACCCTTTGTTTTAGCTTTGGATATTTTAGCTTTGGATGTTTTAGCTTTGGATGTTTTAGCTTTCGCACGAGTTTTTGGCTTTTCTATAGGAATTTCCGTTTCTACTTCTTCCTTTTTAGGTTTTTTTCTTGCCATTTTAAATCGTTTGAACTTTAACCGGATAATCCCCGACTAATAAATAATATGTTTGGTTAGCCACCTGATGCAACTAAAATTATACGAATAGGCATATCTGGGAGCTTAGAAATTAGAGGAATAGGGCGCATTTTTTCTTCATCTGTGACTACCAATAAACTATCAGGATGTAATTTTAACCGATTTACAAGATCTGAGGCTGTGGCTCCTTCTGGCAAATCTATTTTCTGCACATCATCATCGATTGTAACTTGCCATTGCATAACTCTTCATTGAAGATAGTAGAAGAAATAGTTACCGTGAACATTAAGACCTAACATATCTGGACTGATTTGTAGCCAGGGTCGCATAGCCCGGTATTGCGGTGGCCTCGAAAGCCACTGGGAGCAATCCCTCGGGAGTTCAAATCTCTCCCCTGGCGCCAGGAATCTTTTCGACGACGTTCGTTTGTGCTTTCACCTCTATTTGGGCTCATAATGTGCGATTAGAGGGGCGTCCAAAAAGGGGTGGGTAAAATTACCTAAAATTTGTAGACAGCCTCAATCGCAATATTCATCCCAATCATATTCCCAATTATCATTAGAACTGAATGAAGTGTGAATTTCACATTTATTAACATCTGATAAATCATCTGTATAATCAAACATAGCAGTCATATCATTTACACTTGAAACATCCCAGTCTGAAATATTACTATTGAAAGTATAAGCAGAATAAAACATATAACCCACATCAGTTACACTTGAAACATCCCATTCTGAGATGTCTTGATTGAAATTACTAGCATACATAAACATTGCTCTCATATTAGTTACACTTGATACATCCCAATCTGAAATATCCTGATTGAACGCAGACAAACTAAACATATACTCCATATCAGTGACGCTTGAAACATCCCATTCTGAGATGTCTTGATTGAAACTCTCAGCATATCTAAACATAGTATTCATATTAGTTACACTTGAAACATCCCAGTCTGAAATATCCTGATTGAAACCACGTGCATAAGAAAACATATTATTCATATTAGTTACACTTGAAACATCCCAGTCTGAAATATCCTGATTGAAACTGGCAAAATCATAAAACATATACCCCATATCAGTTACGTTTGAAACGTCCCACTCTGAAATATTACCATTGAAACTATCAGCACCACCAAACATATACTGCATATTAGTTACACTTGAAACATCCCAATCTGAAATATTACCATTGAAACTATCAGCATCACCAAACATATACCCCATATCAGTTACGTTTGAAACGTCCCACTCTGAAATATTACCATTGAAACTATCAGCACCACCAAACATATACCTCATATCAGTTACACTTGAAACATCCCAGTCTGAAATATCTCCATTAAATGTGCCTTCATTGTAAAACAAGTTTGACATATCAGTAATCAATGATGTATCCCAGGTGTCGATAGTACCATAAGTCGAATTTGTACTATCAGAATCTTCTATCCAATCATCTACTGCAGTCTTGAGTTCATCTTTTGTTTCAGGTTGGAAAATATATTCCTTTAATCTTTCATTTTCTTCAATTAGATTTACTATTTGTTCGTTTAAGTTTTCAATTTGTGCAGTTAAATTAGCTATCTCTGAAATTAAAGCACCATTATCTTCAGTGCTATTTTGTATTTGTTCGTTTAAGTTTTCAATTTGTGCAGTAAAGTTAGCTATCTCTGAAATTAAAGCACCATTATCTTCAGTGCTATTTTGTATTTGTTCGTTTAAGTTTTGAATTTGTGCAGTCAAATTAGCAATCTCAGAAAGTAATTCGCTATTATCTTCGGTGCTGTTTTGTATTTGTTCGTTAAAATTTTGAATTTGTCCAGTCAAAATAGCTATCTCAGAAAGTAAACCATCATTATCTTCAGTTTGATTAGCCAGTTGTTCGTTTAAGTTTGCTATCTCAGAACTTAAATCATCACTATCTTCAGTTTGATTAGCTAGGCGTTCGTTTAAGTTTTTATTTTGTTCATTTAAGTTTTCTATCTCAGAACTTAAATCATCACTATCTGAATTGTCCACACATCCTGTAAAAGAGGCGAAAAGCAAGCAAATTGTCAACAAGTATGCCTTGTTCATAACTATATGGCTATCTTATGTTATATATCAATTTCCGAAAATTTGTAGACAGCCTCACCTACAATACAAGGGGGTGCCCCCTCTACATCAAACGGGGATCTAGATTTCAATCTAATAATTGTTATAATCTATTCCATTCCCTTTTTTTACAATAATATTAGTTGGAACTTCCCCATATTCATTAGGATTGGCATCCCCTTCGATGATTGCCCAATAAATAAGAAGAAGAATTGGGAGGATTAGAATCGATGATAAAAGCCACCAACCACTTTTACCAACATCATGAAGCCTTCTTACATTAACTGCAAGTCCTGGCAAAAAGAAAATTAGACCTAAAACATTACTAATCCACACTGGGTCTTCCCATTCCCATCCAAAAACAAAACCATCTATTATTCCTGTAATAAAAGATGCAACAAAAGTAAATAATATCCAAAACCAATATTCAGAACGAGATGCTCTACCATTAAATCCTATATAGTTATTAATCAAACAATTCGTGACTGCGTCGTTAAAGCTCATCATTTGAGCTGGCCGACCCACCGTGGTGCTTTCCATCATATTTCAATACTCAGTGTAGACTTCTGACCTACCGTCCTTAATAGAGTAGATTATCCAAGTTTCTGATTTTTCACCACCCATTCCCGGCGAACCTGCTGGCATTCCTGGTAGAGAAATACCGTCAATATCGGGACTGTCATCAAGTAGCTCTTCGATGACTTCTAAAGGAACGTGACCAACAATAAAATAATCATCAACTAGCGATAGATGGCAACTTCGTTTACCCTCTGGTATTTGATATTCATCCATAACTGTCTCAATATCCTCAACAGTGACAATTTCTACATCCCATCCTTCTTCATCCATTATTGTGACGTAAAGACCGCAGCAACTACATGTTGAGGTCTTATAGACTTTCGCACTGTAGTCACCATTATCCCATAAACTAAGTGCTACTAATGAAAAAAGAACGAGTGCAACTAAAAGAAATGGAAGAGGTCTCTGCTCAAAGCTCTCTCTAATGGATAAAGAAATAGTAGAACGCGTCTTTGCAGCTGCGAGCTTTCTTTTTCTTTTACTTGCCATACTTTTCAGATGTTGTTGCTGTATTATAAGTTACTACCACCGGCAGATTAAACTCTAACTGAGGAAAAATGAAATACAGGCCCGCTCACGCCTCGCAGGTGTCCGACCCACTGGCCTGCTATCGCCGCGACTGTATTATAGAAAAGGCCTGATTACATCAAACTGAATTTTAGGACGCACCTGCAGAAACAGAGCTATGTCAAATTCTACAATAATAGGAAAATATAGGCGATGTTTAGAGGCGGAATTAAGGGAGATAAACAAACTTAAGGGGCAAGACCCTACACCCCCTTAAGGGGGTGAGTATGGAAAACCGCCCAAATAATGCCCCCAAAATCCCTTACAGGTTGCCCCCTAGAACTCCTTGATATGCCCCTAGAACAAGTCCAAACGAAACCATCACACCAATCATCATTCATAATTGGCATAATTTTCCAATGTTCAGCACAATATAACCAGTCACAAACCTCACCGTAATTACGGACGTATTCTATATCGATACTGTATAGTAAACGAGCATCTTTCTGTTTGATTGCGGCCTTCATTCCTGCCTTGGCGTAAGTTGGAACTCGAGCTTCCCTCCGAGATACTCCAATTGTATCTATAACTAATCGGTTGAAATTGTCATTATACGGTATAGAAAGATAGCATTAAAACTGGACTAATTACAAATTTCCGAAAACTCAATATGTGGATGAAATATCATCTACGTATTTGATAACCTTTGCTTTCTATCCACTCGTTATATTTCTTCATAGATTCTTCGCTTTGTAAAAGATATTTCATAAACAGTTCTAATCTCACAATTCTTTTTTCAAGCCCGTACCTCTCTTTTGCAGCCATTACGAAACCATCAACATCTTTAACACTCATAATTCAACTAAAACTTCCGATTATATATCAATTTCCAAAAAAATGTAGGCAGGTAAGATTACAACTATTTCAAAAGTTTAGATTTTTACTCATTCCATTTAGGATTGAGCTTTAGAATTTTTTTATTGATAGGACAATTATCTTCATGTGCGCTTTGAAGGTATCCCGAACTTATCAAAAATTCATTTGTGATCTCCCCGCCAGTAAATTTAAACGTCTTTTTGAAAAGACCTACCCATTCATTTTTCGTTAATGGATGCATCTTATCTAACCAGTTTTTGAAAGAACCATATGATTTTTGAAGTTCAATAATTTGTTGTGCGTTATAGATAGCTGCATTCACTTTCAACTTATTTCTAATAATTCCTGCATCAGACAAAAGACGTTCTCTCTCTTTTTCAGTATAGCTGGCTACTTTTTTCAAATCAAAACCACTGTAAGCTTTTCTGAAATTATCTTGTTTCACTAAAATAGTATTCCATGACAATCCGGCCTGATTAATTTCTAAGAGCAATCTGCCGAATAACTCATTGTCATCTTCAATTGGGAACCCATATGCAGTGTCGTGATAAATTTTCTGCAAATTGTCTTTTTCAAGATTCTCACAATAGGTGCAATAACTCATAATTATGGCGTGATGTTTACCTATTTAATAATTTTTTAAAATATATTTGAAAGGTAAGGCCTCTTTAGATAATCTTATCAATACCTCGTGCTTTTAATCACGGGTTGAAATGAAAAACACTATTTCTATGAGTCTGATGATTTTCATAATAACTACTGGTTGTACTGGCCCAGGTGGGCTTTTTAGTGAAGATGAACCAGACATCGTTCCTTTTGAATTCGATTTGACTATTGACGATTTATGGAATGATATTCCGATAAATCAAACTTCGGCTTCTGATATCATCAATATGACTTATGAATTTGAGAAAAGTCCAAGAGTTACAAATCTAACTGAAGTTGGGTATAGTATCAATGGTCAACCCTTACTTTTAATCGAATTTGGTGATTATGATTCTACTGTTCCTACTGTGTATTTTGTGGCTGCGCAACATGGAAATGAACCCGCTTCTGTTGACTCTGCATATTTACTAGCTAGACATTTTGCCAGAGCATCTCCTGAAGAAATCAACCCGATTTTAGAAAAAATAAACCTTGCCATTTTTGTAATGGTAAATCCTGATGGAAGGGACAATGGAACAAGAGGAAATTCAAATGGTACGGATCTTAATCGAGATCATATGAAATTATTAGAACCGGAGGGTAAAACAATGCACTATGCGTTTCACAAAGTCCATCCTTCTGTCACGGTAGATATGCATGAGTTTGGAGGTGTGGGCACTATCATTTTTCAAGTAGCAGCCCCACAAAATCCAGCCACCCATCAAGATGTTCTTCTGGCTTCTTATGTTTTAGAAACTAACGTTATTGAGGCAATTAATGAGGAATGGGGGTTCGGGAGCGTTACTAATTACCCTCCAACAACAAGTTCTCAAGACTCGAGCATTCATCGTAACCATTTTGCAGTACATGGTTCTGTAAGTTTATTGTTTGAATCTGCAGTTTCTGAAGAATATTCAGAAAGAGTGCGATTACAAACGTGGGCGGCTCTTGCTGTAATCGATGAAGTTGCCGATGATCCTGACTATTACTTAGATGCAAGACAATCTTCTGATGATGAAGGACAAGCAGGTAATGATGTCGTACATGCATATTTGATTGAATGTAACGACCCTGCAACTACTGAAACTATTCGCCTTCTAAGAGACCACGGCTTTGATATTAGTTACAAAACGGACAGTGAAAGTGTAACTTCTATACATTATGAAACTTTTCTGCCTAAAAGCGACTTTCCAAATGGAACTGTTGTTATTCACATGGATCAAATCGGTTGGAGAGTTTTGGGTGAACTAATGGAATACACGTCCACTAAAGACCAGCATTACACGAATTCTCCTAAGGAAAGAGGCCAAGATGCTTGGAGAGCGTTAGAGGCCGTCAACTACGATATTGACAATAATGTGTGTGTTACTAACGAGTAGGTCTTAAATAACGCGTAAATCGTTAATTATTATGGAAGAAAGTCTAGCTTTGATAATTGTTGGTGCTGTTTGCTCGCTAATGGGAATTATGATGAATATAAATCCTATTAAATTCGATGAAGATCTTTTTGGAGCTCTTGAAGGTGAGTTAAGTGAAAGAGAAAATATGCTTAGAAACTTCGGAGCGCAACTTAGATGTGCTATTGGCGCTTTAGTAATTAGTATTGGAATTATTGCCATTTACAATCGCGATTTAGCAACAAATGATGCCGAAAATTTATTAGTTTCGATAGGGTTTGGTTTTGTTATTTTGATGGGAGTTATCGCTGGTGGATACTACCGAGGGTTTGTTGACAAGCTTGTCGTTCCTCCTTTTGTTATTTTTACAGTCCTTAGCAGTATCTGTTTCTATGCTGGATTGATGTAAGTTTATGGCCTTGCCTCCAAAGGATCACCCTCGATACAAATCGCTTTTAGCTCGAGAAAAATTGGTAGAAGCCTCAGATGTTGTAGCTAAACAGGGGCTAATTGCCCACGGAAGAGGTGAAGCTTTTGATTATTTACTAGGAGAACAGACTTGTCTACCTGCTTTGAGTTCAATAAAAGCTGCTTGCTCTGCTATTCTTTCAGCTAAAAACCCAGTAATTTCGGTAAATGGAAATGTTGTTGCTTTAGCAGCTAGAGAAGTTGCCAGATTGGCTAAAGTGAGTGGAGCTAAAGTCGAAGTTAATTTATTTCATAGAACTCCTGAAAGAGTTACAGGGTTAACTAAAATGATGAAAAATGTAGGTATTGATGCCTTAGGTGAAAATGCAGATGATTTAATACCTGGATTAAGCTCTGAAAGAGCTAAATGTTGCTCTGATGGCATTGGTTCTGCTGATGTTGTTATTGTTCCACTAGAAGATGGTGATCGGTGTCAAGCTTTAGTTGATATGGGAAAACAAGTAATTACTATTGATCTAAATCCACTCTCAAGAACTGCTCAAACAGCACATATTACTATTGTTGACGAGTTAACTCGATGTTTACCTTTATTATCTGATTTTATTAAAGAAAAAAATGGTCTTGATAACTTTGATAATAAAAAATGTTTAAAGGATGTTTTAAACTACATTTCAGATAGGTTGAAGTCTTGAGTGTTCTAAATATTCTATTCGTAGGGAGTGACGATGTCGCTCGTTCTATTGCTAAAAAATCAGATTCTCGTGATGTTGATAATTATATCTATAAAGATTTGAAAGAAGACGGCTCATTCTCTACTATTTCTATTATTAGACCAAAAAATTATCCAGACAAGCCAAAACCCTTTTTTGCTTCTTTGACTGTTTCTGATTTTGGCATTATTGAAGTGAATAATGTTGATGCTGCTTTCGGTGAGTCTATTGTCTCAATGGCTAGTGCTGGAATCAAAGAAGGTTTTGTAATTATTAATCCTGCTGAAGGGGGATGGGTTGATGATTCTCAAGTAAAGAGTTTACTAAATCAAGCAGGTCTTGAGAACTGGACATTTATTGAAAATGATGGGATTGTTATTAGAGAAAAATTGATTACTATTTTGAATAAAATTGAACCTCAAGATGAACCGGGGTTTGTTGTTGCTGTAGATCAAGCATTTACAGTAAAGGGAGTTGGATTGGTAGCAATAGGGCATGTTCAATCTGGAAAATTAAATAAACATAATGATGTTGTTTTTGCAGGTTCGGGAGGAAGTGCCGTTGTTCGTTCATTACAAGTCATGGACTTAGATGTTGATGTTGCCAATGTTGGAGATCGAGTTGGTCTAGCATTGAGGGCAAGTGGCCCTTTCAGAGATGATTTACTTGGTAGGGGGTCTATATTGGCTGATAGTATTGATCGTTTTGAAATACAAAAGAAATCTAACTTTAAACTAGAAAAAGCAGCTTTCCAAAAACATGACCTTGTAGATGGTGATGTTATCCACTTATGTTCTGATTTTCAATTTATAGTGGGTAGAATCACTAATGTTGGAGATTCTATTGATGTTGAATGGGATTCGCCTATTGTGATAAATAAATCTTCAAAAAGAAATTCTCTAATTATTCAATTAGAATCGAAGCCTAGAATCATGGGTTCTGCAAAGATAAATACTGCCTAACTTTTTCCTATTTTGTAATCACCTACAAACTATATATACTCTAAAAATACAGTTGACTAAGGTGTGTTTTGTTAAATCGACGTAATTTTAGAATTATTGCTTTCGGTCTTACGCTCTATTTTTTCATAACTAATCTAATCCTAGGCAATTATGTCTTAAATGCTGGAACTTGGGGAGGGGGGTTTAAATTTCTTACAAATTGGAATTTATTGCTTAATTTTATTATTGCCGGTTGTGCACTAATTAATGAGAGAGATTCAAAGTTTAATTCATATTATTTTCTATTAGCTGGTTCGATGGTATTGAATGTCTTAGTTTTTCTTCTATATTGGATAATCAAACTTTTTGGAGGATTTGGAGCTGCTGAAAGTGGAGGAAGCATCTTCACTGTCCTTAAAGATTATTACATGCATTTTGGAACTTCAGTATTCTTATTTGTCGAAGTGCTTTTTTATTCAAAGGCATTTGAAAATTTGAAAATTGAATATTCTGTTTTTAGTTCTGTTTTTATTGCATATATTGTTTGGATCGAATTCTTTGTTCAAATAAAGAATGAGGTTCCTTGTGGTTCCGTCTCTTGTGGCTTCCCTTACCTGTTCCTGAATGATTTAGACTATATCGGCCGAATTATTTTCTATCTTATTGTTTGGATTATGGGTAACCTTTCGTGGATTGGTTGTAGAAAATTAGTTAAGGGTCCCGGATCTTCGATATTTTAGATCTGTTTATAGTAAGTATTTCTCCGCTTATCACTATGGAAAAAATTCCGTTGGGTTTAGTAATCACAACTACTATATTTCTGTAGCAACCGCGGACTGACTGTCAATTTAGTTATATAGCGTGTTGGAGGTAGTGCTTTTTATCAATTAATTTATGGAAAAACAAGAAAATAATGGGCAATTTCATAGTACTATCGTACCCAAAGGTTTGTTAGTCGCTGTTGGTGGAAATGAAGACAAGGTACAAGATTTGTATGTATTACGAAGAGTTGTTGAATTATGTGAAAAAAGCTCGGTTAATATAGAAATCATTACTACCGCAAGTGAACTGCCTGAGGAAATGGAAGAAATGTATAGTAAAGCTTTTTTAAAAATTGGTAATACTAAGTTTCAATTTATTCACATTAATAATAGGGCGCAAGCAGAAGAAGAGAAATATTTAAAAAGAATACATAAAGCCGATATTATTTTTTTTACGGGAGGCGATCAGTTGCGGATTACAAGTATTCTAGGAGGAACATCATTCCTAAATACAATCATTCAAAAATACTATAAGGAAAAATGCATTGTGGCTGGAACAAGTGCAGGCGCAACGGCTATGTCTCAAACAATGATTTATGATGGTGGAGCCTCAGAAGCTTTGGTAAAAGGCAATGTTAAATTAACTGCAGGTATTGGCTTCATTAACAATGTAACTATTGATAGCCATTTTATTAAAAGAGGTCGTTTTGGACGTTTGATGGAGGTCATTGCCTCCAATCCAAGCTATTTGGGTATTGGCTTGGGAGAAGATACTGGAATTATTATTAAAAATGGATCTCTTATTGAAACTATAGGAAATGGGTTGGTTGTTGTTTTTGAAGGAACTCATATTCGTTATTCTAATATTGCTACAATTAAACTTGGAGAAGCTATTGTAGTGGAAGGAATGTCCGTTCATACTTTGATAAATGGTTATGGATATGATCTAAAGAAAAGACAAATTATTAAACCATCGGAATTGGAAAATTTCCAACAAAAAACTAAATGAAAATAATCGAAATACGCGCCCTTAGAGGTGCAAATTACTATTCCCGACATCCCGTTATTTATATGCAAGTGGATCTTGGAGAACTGGAAGAAAAACCTTCAGATACCATTTCTGGGTTTAAAAGAACGGTTGAGAAAATACTCCCCTCGCTTGTAGAACATAAATGTTCTCTTGGATATCATGGCGGATTCTTTGAGCGCCTTGACAGAGGAACTTGGGCTGGACATATTGCAGAGCATGTCGCAATAGAATTACAATGCTTGGCAAAAATGGAAGTTTATTTTGGCAAAACATATGACACTGACGATTACGGAATCTATAATGTAGTTTTTAGATATGAAGATGAAGAGGTTGGAATAGAAGCAGGGAAAAATGCAGTTGAAATAGTTAACAATTTATTTGACAATACATTAACTGAAATTCCCCCTATTATTAGTCGGTTAAAGGAAATTCGAGAAAAAAATCTTCTTGGCCCTTCAACTCAATCTATTGTTGAAGAAGCAAAAAATAGAAATATCCCTGTAATGAGATTAAACGAGGACAGTTATGTTCAACTAGGTCATGGACATTATCAAAGAAGAATACAGGCTTCGATCATTGACAGTACCTCTGCTATTGGAGTTGAAATAGCAGATGATAAAATACGGACAAACGAACTATTGTCAACAATGGGAATTCCAGTTCCAGAGGGCTACGAAGTCGAAACAATTGAAGAAGCAATTCGGGTTGCTGAAAAAATTAATTATCCGGTTACAATCAAACCTATTTCTGGCAATCACGGAAAGGGAGTTACCACCAACATATCAACCTTACTGGATTTAGAAGCATCTTTTCAAAATGCTAAATCATTTAGCGATTATCTTGTGGTTGAAAAATTCCTAGCTGGCGCAGATTATAGAGTTCTTGTTATTGATGGGAAATTCACAGCCGCGGCAAGAAGATATCCTGCTTTTGTTATAGGCGATGGTACGTCCACCATTCAGCAATTGGTAGATGCCATCAATGCTGACCCAAATAGAGGGGTTGGGCATGAAAAAGTCCTTACTCGAATTAGTATGGATACCATGACTGAGCGTCTTTTGGATCATAATAACTTAACTCGTAATTCAGTTTTATCTAAAAATGAAAAACTTGACCTTAAATCTACTGCAAATTTAAGTGCAGGAGGAATTGCCACTGATGTAACTGATGAATTGCATCCAATGACAAAAATGATTTGTGAACGGGTTTCTCAAATCATTGGATTAAATGTGATTGGAATTGATATTATTACCACAGACCATAAAGTTCCGCTTTCTGTCGACAACGGAGGAATTATAGAAGTAAATGCAGCCCCTGGACTTCGTATGCACCATTCTCCTTTTGAAGGAAAACCAAGAAATACAGCAAAAGCAATCGTAGATATGCTTTTTCCACCAGGAGTAAAACATGAGATGCCCATCGTGGCAGTTACCGGTACTAATGGTAAAACAACTACCACGCGATTGATTGCACATATTATTGGACTTAATGGAAATAATGTGGGTATGACTTCAACAGATGGTATTGTCATTGGCAATAATCTGATTATTAAAGGAGATTATAGCGGCCCGGAGGGTGCAAAAATAGTGTTTATGGACTCTTCTATCGATCATGCTGTGTTGGAAGTAGCAAGAGGCGGAATTCTTCGTAGGGGCTTGGGATATGAAGAAAGTGATGTTGCTGTAATAACCAATATTTCTGAGGACCATCTCGGCGAAGGAGGAATTGATACCCTCGAAGACCTTGCGAGGCTTAAAGGTTCTATTGTTGAAATAGTGAAACCAACGGGGTTTTCGGTATTAAATGCAGATGATGAATTAGTTCTGACATTAAGAGAACAAGCAAGGGGACAGATTATTTTGTTTTCACTTAAGGATGATAATCCCGAATTGGTAAAGCACAGGGCCAATGGAAATATAATTGTAACCATTAAAGACGGTTCGGTGATCATTCAAAAAGAATCTCTAATTTCAATTGTTGCTCAAGTAATTGAAATTCCAATCACATTTGGTGGTATTGCTTTATTTAATATTTCAAATACTTTGGCAGCAGTTGCAGCAACGTATGCATTGGGATTAAACGAAGAACAAATAAGGGCGGGCGTTATCAGTTTCAGCCCATCCATTGGACAGTCTCCAGGCAGAATGAACATCATAGATATGGGTACTTTTAAGGTGATGATTGACTACAGTCACAACATTGGGGCCGTTAGAGCTATTGGACAAATGCTCCCATTTATTTCTTCTGGGAAAAAAATCAGAATGGCCGTGGGTACGGGAAATCGCAGAACACAAGATATTATTGGTTTTGGAGAAAGTCTCGCCGAATTTTATGATCATATTGTAATTACTGACACTGACCCTCGGGATAGGGCCTCTGGAGAGACTTGTGATTTGGTGCAAAAAGGTCTAATTAAACAAGGTTACTCAAAAGATAATATTTCTATAATCATAGATGGAAGAGAAGCCACACAAAAGGCCTTAAAAATGGCATCTGATGGTGATATTGTGGTTCTACAAGCTGACGATATAGACCAAGTTATTCAAGATGTGATGGATTATAAAATAATGCTTGCTGGAAAAATGAATTTAACCTTAAATCTTTAAAATGAACAAAGTCGCTATAGCTATACACGGGGGAGCAGGTACTATATTGAAAAGTAGTATCACTGACGAACAAGAAACTGCTTGTAAAAAAGCTCTTCAAAAAGCATTGCGTGTTGGTTACGCAGCTCTCGAAAAAAAGAAAACGGCAGTTGAAGCTGTAGAATTAGCAATTATTGAATTGGAAAATTCCCCGTTATTTAATGCAGGTAAAGGTTCTGTCTTTACGAATATGGGCACCCATGAAATGGATGCTTCCATAATGGAGGGCAAAGAACTTAATGCCGGAACAATCACCTTAGTACACAATATTAAAAATCCTATTTCTTTGGCTAAACTAGTGATGGAAGAGTCTGAGCATGTTATGCTTGGGGGGGAAGGAGCAATGGAATTTGCTAAAAGAATGGGGTGTACTTTTGAAGAAAGTAGCTACTTTTATGATGAATACAGGTATCAACAATGGCAGGAAGCAAAGGAATCTAATGTTGTACAACTAGATCATACCACTATTAAAAATAATAAGATTGGGACTACCGGTGCAGTTGCATTGGATGTTTTTGGAAATCTCGCTGCAGGAACTTCAACTGGAGGGATAACCAATAAGAAATTCGGAAGAATAGGTGATAGTCCTATAATTGGAAGTGGAACGTACGCCAATAATCTTACCTGCGCGATTTCTTGCACGGGTACTGGTGAATTTTTTATCAGAGGAGTTGTTGCCTATGATGTCTCTTGCTTAATGGAATATAAAAATATGAGTTTAATAGAAGCCTGCCACGAAGTAATGCACCATCGCTTAGTCAAGATCGGTGGAGATGGAGGATTAATAGGTGTTGATCCGAATGGAAATATTGCTATGTCATTCAATACAGAGGGCATGTATCGCGCTTACAAACAATCTGATAAATCAGAAGTTATTGCTATTTACAAAGAGTAATACGAATCTTTTATTTCTTTAACCATTCAAATTATCTTCTATGATTTGTTTCCAATCATCTGGCTTGGGAGGCCAACCCTCGGTCATATATGTATAAAAATCATCTTTATTTTTAACACCAAGAGCTTCATTAATTTTCTTTTCATTACCTATTGTTGAAAAGGTGTCTTCTGAATCAATGGCGTGCGCAGCACCTACGTGATTGGGGTATACGCGTATTTTATCGTCTAATTTTTCTAATTTACGTAAACTATCAAAAAGTAAATCGGATTTTTCTCTATAATTTCCACCTAAATCAATACGACCCACATCTCCTATGAAAAGACAATCACCACTAAGAAGCATTTCATCAATTAAATAGCAATTATGATCATAAGTATGGCCAGGAGTAAATAGGACTTTAACACTAGCATTTCCTATTTTCAAAAAATCGCTATCATTTGTTTTAATAGTTTGTCCTTTATATTTTGTTGATGAACTTTTTACTATCCCTCCCGTTTTATATTTATTTGAAAAATAAGAAGAACCCGATTTTCTATCTGCATGAGTATGCGTATCTATTATATATTTTATAGAAAGGTTTCCTATTCTATCTAATTCATTTTCAACAATATTTTCATATCCTTCAAAAGCATCAACTATAGCAGCTTCTTTTTTATTATTACAATAAATTATATAAGAAACACAACCAGTTTCTCCTAAAATTAATTGTGATAAATGAACCATATATAATATAATAAAAGAATAGTACTTATAATACACACACACCCCTTCTTCCTGTGGAACTTCCTTTCTATCCGGCGGCTTATTTTAGTTACTTTTTCTTTTGATGTTTTTTGAAAATTGTCTGGAGTGGAAGCAATGGTGTCTGACAAGTTTCTTTTATCTATTCCTTAATGAAGATTGTAATGGAAGAAAAGAAAGATACTTTTGAGGAATGTTGCCAATATATAGAACGTAATACTGAAAATATTGATCAAATAACTTTATTGAGGCTATATTCATATTACAAACAAGCAACAAAAGGAGATGCAACTGAAAGAAGGCCGGGTATTCTCAATATGAGGGCTAGAACAAAATACGATAAATGGGCAGATCTTTCAGGAATGACCAAAGAAAAAGCAGAAGAAAAATACATTAGAACGGTACAGGAATTAACATTTACAGGAAAGAACTCTTCGAATTCTGAAGATAAGCATTCTATTGCTAAGAAAATGCTCAATAAAACATTAAATCCGGAAGAATACCTTGAAATTAAAGAATTATGGAAAGCACACTCTATTGCAGAAGACAATCGAGATATTGCAGGATTAATGGCTACATTAACAGAGGATTGCAGGTATGAAATTCCACAAATTGGAAAGACATATGAAAACAAAGAAGGAGCTACTCAATTTTATCATGATTTACTCGGAGCTTTCCCTGATATTGAATTTAACTTAACACAGATTTACATTAGCCCGCAAGGAGTTGTAGAAGAAGCAAGTGTAAAAGCAACACATAAAGAAGATTGGTTGGTACTTCCAGCTTCAGGAGAACCGGTTGAGTTTGAAGTAGCTATTTTCTTTCCTTGGGACTCTAAGTCAAAAAGATTCAAAGGAGAAAGAGTTTACTTTAATTTTGATAGAAAATTCTATAAAAAATATGGGATGAAACCGCCATTCCCCGAACTCAAAGAATAAAAAATAATGGCAGCAAAATTAAATCAACCAGAATACGATCTTATCAAACAAGACGGTAAAATTGAAATTCGTCAATATTCAGAGTATGTAATTGCAAAAACATCTATCAAGCAAGCAGGCATGGGTCAAAATAATAATGCGTTTAGAACTTTGGCAGGTTATATTTTTGGAGGAAATACTAACAATCAATCTATCCCCATGACTGCGCCAGTTATAACACAAAACAATAATTCAAATTATGATATGATTTTTTTTATGCTCGGAGTTCAACGGCCTGAAGACTTGCCGCTCCCAAACAATCAAAAGATATCTTTAGAATATATGGAAATAGGAAAAACGATATCCATTAGTTTTGGCATGTGGGCTACTGAAAAAAGAGTTAATTATTATAAAGAAAAATTAGATAAGCACATTAAGCAAAATCATATCCAAGTCCAGTCATCATTAATGGTTGCTCAGTATAATTCTCCTTGGACCTTGCCTCCTTTCAGAAAAAACGAATTGCTTTACAAAATTAAATGAACCTGAAAAAAGGTAAACTCCAAATATTAAAAAATCTCCCGAATAAACTAAAACCCCCACCTAATGGGGAGTTATGGCGACAGCCGTACATGAGTTAGAACAGATAGCCGAGCAAATTTACAAACAGCTGAGTAATGGCAAAGTGCCGGAGATGACAATTCCTACAAGAAGTAAAAATAACATAATTTTTGATGAAAAAGATAAAGTTTGGAAATATGGTAAATTAGAAACAACAAGAACAGCCAAAAAATTAGACGGAGCTTATATGCTTCTTAGAACAACTTATCTTTTAGATTTCATCCGAGAAATGTCAACTCAAAATAAATCTTCAACTTTAAGAGAATTATATTATATTTCAGAAGGTTGGGATTTAGGAAAATTTCATGCACAAGATGAATCCAATAAATTAATTGAAGATTTAGAAATTATTACACATTTTCAAAGAGAAGACTTCAAGATTAGACCAGAAGATGACGGGGCTAAAGTTTTGGGAGATGTGACTCTTACTGAGATAAATCGTAAAGGAAATCCTATGAAAATCAATTGTCGTAATGATGTAGGTGATACTGGATACAACATTCCTTATAATGTAGAAGACACGAAAATAACATTTAATGACTTTGGTAATTCAAAGTGTATAATTGCTATAGAAACAGGAGGAATGTTTGATCGTCTAGTAGAAAATGGCTTTGATGAAACACATGATGCCATTTTAGTCCACATTAAAGGGCAACCTGCGCGTTCAACTCGTCGTTTCCTACAAAGGATGCATGGGGCTTCAGGCCTCCCATTACTATTGTTTACGGACGCCGATCCCTGGTCTTACCGGATATACAGTTCAGTGGCGTATGGTGCTATCAAAACGGCACATATTTCTCATATTTTAGCAACGCCAAGTGCAAGATACTTAGGTGTAACACCTTCAGACATATTAAATTATGAATTGCCTTCAGACGACCTTACAGATAGAGATATTAGTGCATTGAAATCAATTCTAACCGATCCTCGTTTCAAGAGCAAATATTGGAAAGGCGAAATAGAATTACAATTAGAAATAAAGCAGAAGTCAGAACAACAAGCTTTAGCAAAATATGGCCTTGATTTCGTTACCAAGACCTATTTGCCTGCCAAACTAAAAGAAATGGGAATTTAGTCTGCGTATTTGTCTGCACCTTGAAAGTGTAATGAGACATATTCTTCATCTCCAACAACCCAACTATCGTGAGGTTGAGGCCCAATATAGAATAAATCACCTGGTTTCATTGTATGAATTTTACCATCTTTGAATGCGCATGTAGCTTCTCCTGAAATTACCATTCCAAGATGTTCTACTTTACAAAAATCAGTACCGGATAAAGGAGAGACATCAACAGACCATTTCCAGCCAGGTTGGTAGGTAGCCCTCCCAAGAGTCATGCCTCCCAAATTTATAATTTCGAATTTCCCTTTTTCAAAAGTTCTTACTTCGTCTGGATTTTCAAAACGTTTTAAGATGATTTCATTCATATTTTTAAATCAAATCTATCTGCGTTCATTACTTTGTTCCATACGGAGATAAAATCATTGATAAATTTCTCATGATTATCTTTCTGTGCATATACTTCAACTATGGCTCGAAGTTGAGAATTACTTCCAAAAACAAGATCCGTTCTTGAAGCACTTCTCATGATTTTCCCAGTCGAACGATCGATTGCATCATATGAATTACTTCCAGTAGCTTTCCATTCGACATTCATATCAAGAAGCGTAGTAAAGAAATCATTCGAAAGCTGATTTGTATTTTCAGAGAATAACCCACACTCATTTGCACTAATTCCCAATGATCGGAATCCACCAACAAGAACAGTCATTTCAGGGGCCGATAATCCTAGAAGTTGTGCCCTATCCAACATCATTTCCTCAGGACTAATACTAAAGTTTCTTTGAAGATAATTACGGAAACCATCTGCTACAGGCTCAAGAACTGCAAACGATTCAGCATCAGTTTGGCCATCAGAAGCATCTCCACGGCCTGGGGTGAATACCACGTCAAGATTAGTTGCCATCTCAATACCAACATTTCCAGCTAAAATAATAACATCAGCTAGGCTAACATTATGTGTTGATGAAATGCCGCCCAACACTCCTAGAACTTTATTGAGTTGTTTAGGCTTATTGACTTCCCAATCTTTTTGAGGGGATAAACGGATCCTTGCACCATTTGAACCTCCTCGCATATCAGATCCTCTAAATGTTGAAGCACTAGCCCAAGCAGTCTCCACCATTTCTTGAATACTTAAGCCACTTTCTTTGATTGCAGATTTAACTGGTTTAATATCATAATTTGTATTTCCTTTAGGAATGGGATCTTGCCAAATTAGTTCTTCGTCGGGAACGTCAGGGCCAAGATATCTTGTCTTTGGACCCATATCACGGTGAAGTAATTTGAACCAAGCACGGGAGAAGGCATCTGCGAAGATATTTGGATTTTCGTGGAAATTTTTCGAAATTTTTCTATATTCAGGATCACGAATCATAGCCATATCTGCAGTAGTCATCATTGTTTCTACTTTGATTGAAGAATCTTCAGCATCCGGGGCCAAATCTTCTTCATCGGGATTAGCCGGAGTCCACTGATTTGCTCCTGCAGGACTCTTTACTAGTTTCCAAGAGTCTTCATATTTGAATAGAATATCGAAATAACCATTGTCCCATTGAATAGGATTTGAAGTCCAAGCACCTTCAATACCGCTAGTAATAGAATCGCGGCCTTTTCCAGATTTATGCGTACTAGCCCAGCCAAACCCCTGTTGTTCAATATCCGCACTTTCAGGTTCATTACCAACAAGTTCGGCATCTCCTGCACCATGTCCCTTACCGAATGTATGCCCACCAGCAGTTAACGCCACAGTTTCAACATCATCCATTGCCATTCTTGCAAATGTTTCTCTTATGTCTTGTGCACTAAGTAACGGGTCTGGATTTGAATTTGGCCCTTCTGGATTAACATAAATCAATCCCATCTGAACGGCAGCAAGAGGATTATCTAGAGATTGGCGAGTATCTCCGTATCGGTTATCTCCAAGCCATTCATCTTCACTTCCCCAGTAAATATCTTCTTCCGGATGCCAGATATCTGGACGCCCACCGCCAAATCCAAACACAGGACCTCCCATTGATTCAATTGCCACAATTCCAGTGAGAACGAGAAGGTCAGCCCAGCTGATTTGATTTCCATACTTTTGTTTTATTGGCCATAGTAAGCGTCTAGCTTTGTCTAAATTCCCATTGTCTGGCCAGCTGTTGAGTGGAGCAAAACGTTGAGCTCCAGTACTTGCTCCGCCCCGTCCATCGCCAGTACGGTATGTCCCTGCAGCATGCCAAGTCATACGAATAAAAAATGGACCGTAATGGCCATAATCTGCAGGCCACCAGTCTTGACTATCTGTCATCAAATCAGTAAGGTCTTTTTTTAGTGAATTATAATCAATATTTTTAAAAGCTTCTTGATAATTAAATGAAGAATCCATTGGATTAGACTTATTGTCGTGTTGATGGAGAATACCTAAATTGAGCTGGTTTGGCCACCAGTCTTTGTTTGTTGTTCCTGCGTCTCCGGTTGTTGTAGCTCCATGCATAACGGGGCATTTTCCGGCTCCATCTCCATTTTCTTTCATTTTTTACTCCATCTGGGCATTAAATCTCTTTCAAATCAATGCCTCATATTATTGTATTAGGCCCTTGGCCATAAGGCCTTTGACTTCTTCAACATGTTCATTAATAGTTTCTTTACTCCAAGTATTTGTTTGAATTGGATCTAAGACTTCAACTCTAACTTCACCAGGATAGAATTGCATAGTCTTTGCAGGCCATACCTTGTGCGCACCATGAAGTATAACCGGAACAATAGGAAGCCCGGTTGCCAATGCGAGATGTACAAATCCTTTCTTGAAAGAAATCAATTTTCCATCGATACTTCTTGTTCCTTCTGGCCAAATCCATATGCTCAAATCGTTTGCTTTAACAAAATTAGATAGTTTTTCCATTGAAGCAATTGCTTTGGTACTGTTTCCACGATCGAGTAGTAAATGGCCTGCAAGCCAATAAGCTTGTCCAAAGAACGGAATCCTTAAAATTTCTTTTTTTCCAACTCCACAGCCACCATAAGGGCAAAGACCCATAGAGATGAAAATATCTAAAGATGAAGAATGATTAGTAACAAATATGGCAGGAGTTGAATTATTTAATTTTTCTGCATCCGGATTGATAACTTTAGCACCAACGATTCTAGCAATCATCGGTCCTATCATTTTACCACAGAGATTGCCAATTCTGACTCTCAATGGGCGGAATGGAAGAGCCAATAACATTAGAGCTATGCATGCTAAAGACCAAAAACTTAACCAAATAAAGCCAACTGAAAAGCGAATTAGAAAAGAGAAGTAGCCGATTTGTTTTGTTTCGGCCATGAATATGATTTTAGTCGTAACTTTCTAAAATTTTTTCAAAGCTTTGAGTCAAACGAATATCATTATCTGTTATGCCACCAGCATCATGAGTAGTAGTTGTCACAATAACTCGATTGTATTCACACAGAGTCATGTCTGGATGGTGATTAAGTTTATCTGCAGCTTCGGCCAATTTATTCATAAATCCCATAGCTTCCATAAAATCTTTAAATGTGGTTTCTCGAATTAATATTTTATCCTCAGAGTCATAATCCCAAGGCCCAATCATTCGAATACGGTTATTAATATCCTCATCTTTCAATAAGTCCATATCAATACGAGAAATCGACTCTATTTAGGCCTAACTCAGAAACATACATTAAACACCCCTTCTCAAATACGACATTATGAGTCAAGAAGAAACTAATTTTTCAGAGAGCATGTCTAAGATGTTGCCTTTTGGTATGGCTAGTTCTGGATTTTTACTTGTAGGCATGGGAGTTTATTTCTATTTATTTCCTGAAAATGAGCAATCTATCACGGCCCTTATTCCGGCAATAATTGGGTTGGGTTTAATGATCCCCGGAATAATTACTATTGCAACGCCCAATAACAAAAAACATGCCATGCACGTAGGTGCAATGTTTGCGTTAATAGGTCTTTTAGGAGGACTTATGGGGATTCCCGATTTTATCATTTGGATTACTGGTGATGGCGATCTAGAGAGGCCAACTATAGCTAGAATGACCATGGTCTTGTTTTGTGGAGAGAATTTAGTCGGAAGTATACTTTCATTTAGATTAGCAAGAATTATGAGAGAGAAAGAAGCGCAAAACCAATGAAGAGCATACCTAAAAACCAGTATATTCCAGGTATAGGTGTAATTTTATTTTTAGCAATTTGGTTAGTTCCTCAAGTAAATGATTTTTGGAATGAGTTTTTTGTAAATCCAATAATGGCCGATTCAAAAGGTGAAGCTGGTGCTAAATACAATATTTATAACACAGTAGTGTATGGGCTAGGTTTTTTTGTTTTATTTATGGCAGTAAATGAATTGCTTACACAATGGAAAATAGAACTTAGTGAAAGGTTTGTATTTTCTTCTATTCCCTTACTTATTCTTGGAGGGGTAGCGAGGGTTCTTGAAGATGCAGATACATTTGAACCGCCAATTCAATATTTTTTTATTTCACCTTTAATTTATGGTATTTTAGTCTTATATAGTTTGTTAATAATTGCACTTGGAGTTTGGTTATCAAAAAGTGATTTACCTTCCTTAACAAAAGGGCTAGGATTAGTTTCATTTACAATTGGAGGCTATGGTTTATGGTGGTATTTTGCACCAGGTGATTGGATACACCCTTCTTCTTGGGCCTTAGTAGTCTTTTCATTTACAGCTTTGACTGCCGAATTTTATAGAGGAAAACCATTAAGAGATCCTGTTCTTTTTTTTGGAATCTCATCGGCATTAACGCTAATTTTAGCATATTTAACTTTAGCCCAAAACGAAATACTTAATCCCGAAATATTGTGGAATACCTTAATCATAGCTTCAGTCTTGACTTTCGTAGTTTGGTTTTTTTCATGGTTTATTATGCCTTTAAAACCAATTTATATTTTGCTTTATTTTGGGCATTTTATAGATGGAGGCGCGACATTCTTAGGAATTGACACTTATGGCTATACTGAAAAACATGTTCTTCCTGATTTCTTTATAGAATATTTTGGAAGTGCAATAGTAATGCTCCCATTGAAATTCTTAGTAGTTACTGGAGTGATTACCGCCCTTGAAATAGAAAAAAGTAAAGATGAAGACCCCGGAATGGTCTCCCTTCTACTTTTATTTCTCTTAGCCTTAGGTTTAGGCCCAGGTATTCGGGATATTTTGAGAATAATGTTTGGAACCTAAGTTTACCTGAATTATTTTATAATATTTCGATATTCTTCTAAAATAAGATTAGCTTGTTTTTCCCAACTCCAGTTAAGTTTTACAAGTTCAGGTCCTTGTGCCAATGCTTCTTCCAATAGTGTTTCATCATAGCATGATTTTACTATAAGGTCAGCTAGTTTCTGAGCATCTTTTTTCCCGAAGAAAAGAATAGGGTATTTTTCTTTATCCCATTGACGATGTCCGTAGTTATTACTTACAATTAAAATTGAACCGCATGCCATTGCTTCAAAAACAGTTAGAGGAATACTATCTGAAAGGGAAGAAGAAATAACGACCTTTGATTTTCCCATGATCATCCCGAGTTCTTTTTCAGTCAATTGCCCAGTAAAATCTACATTATGATTTACTAATTTCTCTTCAATACCTTGTCTTAATGGGCCCTCTCCTGCCAAATAGAATTTGATTTCCGGCTCTCTTTTGTGAACAAGAATTATCGCATCAGCCACTACTTTAGGATTATAAATATCTTTGAAACCGCGACTAAATATTACTTGGTTTTCTTTTTTTAGAGGTTTAAAAATCTCAGTGTTTATTCCAATTAAATTAGTTATTATTTTATTTTCTTCAATACCCAATTTCACTAAATCTTTAACTAACAAAGGAGGGCATACCACTTTCATTGAATTCTTTCCGGTTTTTCTGATAACCCAAGATAATAGTTTAGATTCTTTAGGATGTACTAATACATCAGATCCCATTGCAGTAACAACTATAGGATAATTATCCATTCGCCCTGCATAAAATGCATGACCTGTTAAAAAGAATCCATGAATTAAATCAGGTTTAAATTCATCAATCAATATTTTTAATTTTTTTGTAGCTTTCCTAACTCCATCTCCCAAATCAATAATTAGACTTCTATCTAAACGAGGTTCCGGACCAAAATAAGTACATTTTTCACCCTCCTTTAATGAAAAAACAGAGACTTCATGGCCCTTTTTTTCCAACCAATTCACCCATCGAACAGTATGAATGCTATTTGCATTAGCCACAATTGCAATTCTTAATTTAGGTTCCATTAGATTACATAAATCAAACATCTATATAACAAATTTATTGAATTATATTATAGTACATTCTTTCTATTTTAGAGATTTCACTATCCCAATCTGCATTTTCTTTCACTAATTTAGGCCCCTCTCTTAGTACATTTTTTAACAGAGAATTATCATTTAGAACATTCACTAGAACCTCTCCTAAATGTTTAGAATTCCCCTTATCAAACATTAATCCCGTTTTATTTTTAATTGTCCAAAAGCGATTAGCAGGAATGTCACTAGTCACCAACGCACAGCCACTAGCCAACCCTTCTAACAAAGACACGGGAGTTCCATCAGACAGAGATGGAGAAACCATAACCAATGCATTTCTGGTAATAGTCGAAAGCACCTCATTAGAAACATATCCTGGAAATTCAACAAAGTTCATCATTTTTTTTTTGTTTAAGTAAGAAATACATTGCTCCCGTAATGGGCCGTCGCCACAAAGAATAAATTTAATGTCTGGTATTTTAGAGATTACATAAGGTATTGCTTTTACAAGAGTGAGTGGATCATAAACCTCTTTGAATCCTCTTGAAAAAAGGACACTTTTTTCTTTATTCAAAGATTTAAAAGATTTAATGTCAATCCCTAAGGGTGAAACAACTATCTTAGAAGAATCAATTCCCCAGGAAACTATATTTTTAGACAAAGCTTCAGACACTACGACAATCATATTTGCCCTCTTTACGACATTTTTCACAATCCAAGATAATAGTTTAGATTCACTAGGGGCTAATAGAACATCAGATCCCATTGCAGTAACAATTATTGGGAATTTCTTTATTCTAGAAGCATACATGCCGTGGTTAGTAAGAAAAAACCCATGCACTAGATTTGGTTTAAAATCATTTATCATACTTTGCAAGAGCGTTGTAGTTTTACGAACATTATTTCCGAGAGTCAAAAAATATCTTCGATCCAATGGAGGTTCAGGTCCAAAATAGCTAGCTGTATCATGGTTATTTAGACTAAATACTTTAACTATATGTCCTTTATTTTTTAATCCATTTACCCATCGAACTGTATGAATGCTATTTGCATTAGCCACAATTGCAATTCTTAATTTGGATTCCATTAGACTATACAAATTGAACATCTATATAACAAATTCATTGAATTATTTTTTAGAACGTGTGAGTTTATAACTGGCTGCTTTCTGAAAAATTAATGGAATTGTCTCGAAAAATTATAATTTTGATTTATGGAAGGGCATTTTCTTTCATTTTAAGTTTAATAATTCCATTAGTTTTAACACGTTTATTAATCAAAGACGATTACGGGTCCTATCAACAATTAGTAATGATTTATGCTATAGTTCAAGCAATATTATTATTTGGGATGCCTCAGTCATTATTGTATTATTTTCCACGCAAAGAAATCTCAGATAGGCCTCTTTTGATCAAACAAACATGGATGATTTTAGTTCTATCTGGATTATTAGTTATTATATTATTTGGAATTGTCAGTCAGATGGTGGGAAATATATTTCCAGACCATCATCTTCAACCTTTTATTTTCCTCTTAGGACTTTATATTGGAATAATGTTATCAGTTATGCCTCTTCAAAACTTATTGATTTTAGAAGATAAGGAAACGACAGCAATGTGGTCAATGATTGGCTTTACTGTAATTGATATTATTATTCTCCCATCTGCAGCTTTATACAACCCAACAACATTGGGGATGGTTCATGGAATTATCTTAACTTCCATCATTAAATTTGTAATAGTGATGTTCTATATTTATAAAAATTATTTGAGTAAAATAGAAACAAGAGAGTCTTATTATAAAGAACAATTAGCTTATGGAATTCCAGTTGGTTTGACTGCCATGATTTATGTTATTAACATAAATATTGACAAATATATGGTGGGCTTATTTTTTTCAAGTTCAGTTTTTGCGGTGTATTATTTAGGGTCATTATGGGCGCCAATGTTTGGATGGATAACTCAATCAGCTTCCCAAGTAATTATACCAAGGATGTCTAAAGCTCATAAAAATAATAATTTATTAGAAATACAAGAATTGTATTCTAATAGTGTAGAAAAATTAACTTTTATTTTTTTACCTGCGACCGTTCTACTAGCTTTGATTGCAAAACCATTAATTTTAACTTTATTTACGGAAAACTATGAAGATACGGTCCCTATTTTTTCAATTTATTTACTTTTACTTCCGACTTACGCCTTAAATTTAGGTTGGATTTTAATGGCAAGTAAACAAACAAATTTTTTGCTACGTTTAGCAATATTCATGTCTACAATCAATATAATTTTAAGTTATGGATTTTTAACGACATTAGAAGGAGACAATAGATTATTAGGGATTCCATTTGCCACAGTCATAGTAACTTGGATTTCAACAATGGCAGTCATGTATCAATCTCTTAAAACATTAGAATCCACCTTATCTGAAACATACAATTGGAAAAAGATGGCCACAATAGGCACTATTTCGCTAATATCAGCTATCCCCGTTATTGGGTTGTTGTTCTTAGATTTAGAAAATAAAATATTTTTAATTTCTTCAATAGTAATTTATGGTATAGCTTTCCTCTTTACTTCCTTTAAATTTAAGATTTTGAATAATAGTGAGATTGATTTGGTAAAATCATTTTTCCCTTTTAAAAACTAGTTGGATTGAACAATTTCTAACAAAACTCCGCCCGTATCTTTAGGATGGAAAAAAGCTACAAGTGTATTGCCAGCTCCAGGCCGTGGAGCCTCTCCGATTGGTTCCAATCCATTTTGTTTGGCCTTTGATAGGGATTCCTCAATATCGTCTACTTCTAATGCCAAGTGATGAATTCCAGGACCTTTTTTATCTATGAATTTCCCTACTGGTGTTTCTTTGCTCATAGGTTCCAACAATTCAATTTCATAGTCTCCAACTTTTAGGTGTGCAGTAGTAACACCTTCAGAATCAACTTTTTCAGTATGATCTAGTTTAAGTCCAAAAGATTCCCAAACAGGTAATCTTTCCTTGATAGAATCAACTGCGATACCAATATGCCGGATCTTCACAAGTATTAAACAAAGCACTACTATTTCAAGATTATCAATATTTAGCAGGTCCTAAGTAATCGCGAGTGTCTCATAGTATAACTGTCTTGAAATCTAAGTTGCATAATGCAACAGTAACGCACGCATTGAAGGATTACGAAGGGTCTGTGGCCCTTAGTCCGGAACTAATTGAATTAGGTAATTTCAATATGCACGAGCAAGTTCATCTTTGGAATATTACCCAAGGTACAAGACTCATAACATACATAATGGAGTACGAAGGAAGCGAGAAGGGAATAATTTGCGTAAATGGAGCTGCAGCGCATAGAGCAAATCCTGGCGACAGAATCATATTGGCTACCTTTGCAGACATAGATTTAGAACAATCTAAAGATTGGGCACCTCATATAGTAATTATGAATGAAGATAATACTCAAAAGGGTTAGTCACTATAAAGTGAACTTTTTTTAAGAACAACATTAGGTCGTTATTATGCAACAGAAGATGGCTATAGCTATGTTTGCCATTTTACTCATCAGTAATATTGGTGCATCAGCCCCAGCAAATGAAAATGTTTTACACTCAAATATCGCTAGAGCCATGGACGATGCAGACACTAATACAGAGATTGAATTTATAGTTCAATACAGACCTCAACTCACTGAACAACATATGCTAATTGCTGAAGAAATTGGAATTGAAATTATTAGTACTTTTGAATTCATTGACGGATTTTTTGGAAAAGCAACAGCATCTCAAATTAGAGATTTAAGTAAACAAGACGATATCTTCTGGATAGAACATAATTCACAAATGGAATATTACATGCAGGATACTACGAGAGTAATTAATGCAGTAGAAACTTGGCAAACAGTAATTATTGATGAAGATCAAGACGTTGTAGCAGATCAATTTCATCATCATAGGTACATCGATGGAACTGGCGTAGCTGCAGTAATTATAGACACAGGAGTGGATGCAGGACATCCTGATTTTGATTATGACGAAGGTAAAACGGTATCATATAAATTTGATAGAGCTACTAGAACTTGGATTGAAGCAGAAAATTCAGATACTTCTAGTGGACATGGCACTCATTGTGCAGGAACTGTTGGCGGTAATGGGGATGCGTCTGCAGGGGCCAAGAAAGGAGTAGCTCCAGGCGCCACATTAGTTGGAATGGGAGTTGGAGATATCGCATTCATTGACAATGCAGTCGAAGCTTTTCAATGGGTTTATGATAATTCCAGACCAGATGCCAATCCATTGAATATCAGAGTAACATCAAATTCATGGGGAAGTTCAGGTTCGGAGTATGACCCATCAAATGCAGTTTCTCAAGCTGTCTTCAACTTGCAGTACGATAACAATGTAGTATCTGTATTCGCAGCAGGAAATTCTGGAGGTGATGGTAGTGACTTACAAACAAATCCATATGCAAGTATTCCTTTGGTTATTGGAGTCGCAGCACTTGAGCATGATGGCTCTGGAATAGCAGATTTCTCATCTAGAGGAGACATGACAAAGCCACAGACATGGCCAGACATAGGTGCTCCAGGTGTAGAAATATGGGCAACAGCTCCACGAGCGACCCTCATTGATATTATTCAAAGACCTACAGATGATGATCTGTATTACATGGCAATTTCAGGAACGTCAATGGCTACACCACATATTGCAGGAGTAGCTACCTTACTCTACCAAGCAGCACCATCTTTGGGAGTTGCAGACTATCTTTACGAAGATCATGAAACATTAGAAGGTGAATGGTATGGAGATAGAGCAGATACCTTTGTCTCAGAAGCTGAATTGATAATGGAACTTTCAGGAAGATACATTGAGGGCGGACAATCAAATGCAAATGGCACAATTAGCAATACTGGAATGAAGCACGATTGGGGGCAAGGTCACGGCTTAATTGATACAAAATATGCAATTCAAATGGCATTAACATTAGAAAGTCTACGAAATGTTGACGATGACGGAGATGGTCTACCTGATAATGAAATGGTAACAGTTTATGACGCTAGAGATGCAATGTATGGCGTTTCTCACATCCATAAAGATAGAGAATTTACAGATACATTGAAATCAGAATGGAAAGGAGAATGGGCTTATTTTGTAGGTAGTGGTGGAACTTATATCACAGATTCTACACATTATTTACACATCCCAGAAGGAACAGTTAGTGCAGAAATAATTTTATCTTATCCACAAGTTAATACTGATCAATTTACAGTGGCAGACTTGGAATTAACTATAGATACCAATAGCGATGGTTCAAATGATAATTCGCAAAGCTTTGGAACTAGTACTAACACTAAAGAATATACAATTGCCGTGGATGATTCAAGTAGCGGACATCTTTGGGTTTTTGGAGTTGAGGGAACTGCATTGGGAGTGAAACCAACACAAGGGGCAACTTTAGAAGAATATTGGGAACCTCGCGTTCCATATGACGTTAATATTAGATTAACAATGGAGTCAGGCAATCATTATGTAGATGAAAATCTGACAAATTATGCAGATTATGCTTGTTCTACAGACGGGGTCAATATGAATACTCCAAATCAGGCATGTATCTCTAAGTTAGAATTTGGAGAACCTTCATCTTCTTACAATGGAACTAATTTTATTGAAATGAATTTCAATGCCTTTAATCTAAGTAGATTACAGATAGATGTTGAAATAATTCAAGAAGTTGAAGACATTTTCTGGACAACTAAAACCGTTGCCGTTTTAACCGGAGCAGGCGGCTTTATTGCAGGTGCAGCAATGTTTGTATTCTGGACGCGACGTCCATTTAGTAATAGCTAAAAGGGATAACTTATCATTTCAAGAAAATATTTTCAATAACCCGTTTTAATTCTTTACCAAATTTGATATGTTGATTAGCATCCCAGTGTACGCCCTCTCCCTCGCTTGGCTCTACAATTTTAGCAGCATCCAAAAAATGAATGCCGAGGTCTGAAGTTACTTTCTGATAATATTTGGCGAATTGGTAAGATTTTTCTCTAGCTTGTTTGAAAAATCCCTCTTGGTCAGGCATTATTGTAGAACCAATATGTGTTGGTGAAATCAACAATATTTGTGGTAGATTGTCTGCCAAATACTCAGAATTGAGTACTGTTTCGCACAATTCTTTTGCTCCTTGTGCGATTTGTTCGACAGTAAGATTAAATTCTAATTTGAGATCATTTGTTCCCAACATTATGGTTACAAAATGTAAAGGTCTGTGACTTTCCAATATTATTTGCAGAATATCAGAACCACTGCGAAGAGGTCTTGCCTCTTCTCCTTCTTCGTTGATAAATGTCGTACGGCCATTCAAACCTTCTTCAATTACGCGATAATTTGCTCCAAGTGATTTCTGCAACACTCCAGTCCACCTAATTTCTGGAGGGTGTCTATTGCCATCTTGTGGAGAATATCCCCATGTATTCGAATCTCCAAAACATAATACATTTTTCATATAATTCTTCTATTCTAATGTAGAACTTAAGTTAATGGGGTAAAGCGATCCATATTGCCACAAGAATTAGCAAACCACCCATAATTCGGTTAATCATAAGGCCGGATTCTTTTCCACTAAACGTTTTTCTAAGTACGGTTCCAAACGCAGCCCAAGTTAATACAGCCATCAGACCAAATAAGAGATTCAAAATAACAAGAGTTGCTTTTGCATAATATTCAGTGCCAAATAGAGTTCCAAAAGTCGTCATTAGTACTATAAAATGAATCCAAGCTTTTCCATTAACAAATTGAAGCATAATTCCCGTATAAAAACCAAAATGTTCATCAGTCGTATTATCTTTGTCAATTGCTCCAGACGAAGCCACGAGATATCCTAAATATGCAATATATATTGCCCCAATATAACTTAAAATGGTAAAAATAGCTTCATTTTCTTCTAAAAATTCAGCACCAGCTGCAATTCCTAAACCAAGAATAGACCATCCAATCCCCATTCCTGCAATAAGGGGCAATGTTTTCTGGAAGCCATAGCGAGAACCATGGGCAGCACATAGTACATTATTCGGACCGGGCGTAAAACACATAGGCACGATAAAAGCTAAAGTTGCTAAAAGAAGAGAAATATCTAAGCTCATTTTTGTAAATTAATTCCCATCCAAATTGCTACTCCAAAAAGGGACAATCCCATAATTCGGTTAATTAAAATTCCAGATTTTGGATCGCTAAATATCTGCTTTAATCCGCTTCCGCAAGCACCCCAGATAAGCCATCCAATGAGTTTAACCAAGCCATTTACAAGAGCAATCATTATCTTGCCAGTAATACCACCTCCAAACACGTGCCCAAAAGTAGTCATTAATATTAATAAATGAATAAATGCTTTACCATTTACAATTTGTAGAAGAATTCCGGTAGTTGTGCCTTCTTCATTAGAATCACCTTCTTCAAGCAAATGAGCAGTTGCAATCTTATAAGATAAATAAATGATATATCCAATTCCAATATAAGTCAGAGAAGTTAATAGGCTTTGATTTTCTTCTATAAACAAAGCCCCATATCCGACAATTGTGCCCAATAAAATCCATCCAAGAACCATTCCTAAAATTAAAGGTAAAGTATTCCTAAACCCATGTTGTGAACTATGGGCTGCTGAAAGAAGATTGTTCGGCCCTGGTAAAAATGAAATTGGTAATGTAAATACCAACATCAATAGTAATTCAGCTATGTCCACTACTAATCATACGAGTCCCTAACTTATTACTTTCGAAATTATTTTTTGAAAAACGTTTAAATATGCCGAGCCCAAAGAAGATTATGAATAAAATCGCAATTGTGGTCTTATTGGTGACAATTTTACTTTCAGCATCAGCCAGTACTGCAGTAGAAGATTCAACTTTTGCAGTTGGAGAAACTTGGGCTTTTGGGCAAGAAATTGATTTGATGGAAGAAGTAAGTTCGGAGATCACTGAATTAGAAAATAACATTACAGGCATAATGTCTGGTGAGGATGCCGAAATGGTGAAGAACGCGTCAGGTCTTGAATTAAAATCGTTCAATCTTGACAATCAGGCAATTTTAGGATTTTATTATACTGGAGAAGTGATTGATAATTTTGATCAACTTATCCATATGCAAACAGAACAATCGCTCTATTCTCATACTGTATTGGGAACTAAATTCACAAGCATGTTCCCTAGTGAAGGAGAACACGAATTACGATTAAATATGAAATGTGAGGAAGAAGAGTATAATGAAGAAGAAGAGGATTGTGAAAATCCACAGATTAAATTATTAGATAATATCACTGGAGAGCCATTAGTTCTTGAAGAATTAGATACTGAGATTGGAGGAAGTATGCACTATGTTGCTAAGATAACACAAGATACGTGGTGGACCCAAGATACTCACGAATTAGCAAAGACTCAAATCACAATTACACTTGCAGCATCAGGGGGAATTACAATTAAAAATGTACCAAATATTACGCGCAATGGAGTTTCAATTTTAGATACTGAAAATGATGGTGGAGAACCAGAATTTGAGTGTGCTAACGGATATGAAACTTATCCGTTTTATTTTGCAAATGATGGCTGGGAAGATTGCGACGATGGCAGTGATGAACCAGGAAATGGCTACGACTTTGAATGTGATAATGGAGACACATATCCTATGGATTACGTAAATGATGAAACCTGGCATTGTGAAAACGGAGAGGATGAAGGGGAAGTTGAAGAAGGAAATGACGATATATTCTCTGTGTGTGATGAAAATGAAGAAGCTAAAGAAGCAAATTGCTATGAAACAATAGATATAAAATTAGAAACCGCAGTCTTTGAAATGGGTGCCGAAGCAAGCATCAATTTGTTATTTGATTTTGGTGAAGAACCCATGGATGTTTTGAATCTTCCTCTAGAGGAAAATAAATATTGGGAAGGCGAAATGTCTAGCTTAACAATCAGCGGCGATATAGGCGGACAAATAGATATTGCAAAACCAGAACTGAGTTTATGTCCTGATTTGGACTGTGACCAACTGCCAGAAATGCAAGATATTTATTCCGAATTAACAAATGTAATTCAGGAACTCCATGATAGCGAAGAATTTAGCATAACTGTTGATAGAGATGGCGACGGGCTTCCAGATGTAATTACCGAGTGGAATGACCTATTCCCAATGTATATCCCAGAAACTTGGATGGATCAAGTATTTCAGGAAATTGCAGATCAAATAGCATGCGATGATGATGAATCTGCCCAGGAAGGAGAAGAATGTGATGAAACTGCCGAAGAAGAGTTCGAAAAATTAAATTTACGAATAGAAAATAATAGATTTGCTTTTGGTCCTTATGCCCTTCATGAAGTTGAAGACTTTGAACCACTTCCATATGCCTTTGAAACTGGAGAAAAAGAGACTGCCCAAGCTTCTGATGGAACAACATATGAAGGATACCAAATACTTCCAACAGACGGATGTTCTGAAAATAATCCTAACAGAGAGGATGAAGATTGTGATGGAGGCGAAGATGATGGCGGCAATGATGATGGCACAGGAGTAGTTCCAGGAAGCAGAGCTGGAGAAAATGAATCTGAGGAATATGATGAATGTGAAGGCGACCCCTTCTGTAATTCAGAAATAATCTGGTTCCATAATGCAGATACTGGACATCCAGCTTACATCAATATGGCTATGCCTAATCTAAGAGAAGATGGTTATACGATAGAGATGATGCCAATCGACTCATCCGTGGCCGAAGCCCAAGTGGATGCAAATGCAGATACTGATAATCCTGAAAAAACAACTTTGATAGATCTTTCTAATGAAGAGATTGTAGAAGATTCAGCATTACCTGGCTTTGGAATTATGGCTGCTGGCGCATCATTGCTGTTCGTAAGCAGAAGATTTAGGAGTTAAGTACGGATCCTATAGGGATTTTCCGTCGGAGTAGGGGCCGTTATTCTAGTATATGTAGAATATTGCGTGCTCAATCAGAAAGTATGGGTTCGAGGGGAGATTGGCTTGAAGAGCGCAGTTTTTGCATGGGGTGAGAGGGCAGACCATTCGACGACATTCATGCTTCATACAGTTATTGGAACTGCATTAGGAGTCTTTATGGTTGCAAGCCCGTTCTTATGGTAAAATTAGAAGGTTTACACGTAGTAACAGGTGCATTTGGTTACACAGGACGTTGGATAGCACACCATTTACTAGAACGAGGTGCAGAAGTTCGAACCCTTACAAATTCAATCGGCCGAGATGATCCCTTTGGTGGAAAAGTAGAAGTTCACAGGTATGATTTTAATGATAGAAAGAGATTAGTTGAATCCCTGAAAGGAGTTTCAGTACTTTACAATACATATTGGGTAAGATACACTGTTTTGGGAGAAGGCTTTGCGCATGCACTTGCGATAAAAAATAGTAAAAAATTATTTCTTGCAGCCAAAGAAGCCGGCGTTGGAAAGATAGTACATGTTAGTGTGGCAAACCCGCACAAAGCTCCGGACTGGGCATATTTTCGAGGAAAGGTAATCGTTGAAGAATTTCTTAAGAAAACAGGAGTGCCATATTCTATAGTTAGACCAACACTTCTCTATGGACATCGGCAGGACGTTTTAGTCAATAATATCGCTTGGTTGTTGCGTCACCTCCCATTTTTTGGAATGTTTGGAGATGGCAAATACCCCGTTCAACCAATATACGCCGATGATGTTGCAAACATCTGTATCGGCCAAGGCCAGTTATCAGAAGATATGGTGGTTGATGCTGCCGGCCCCGATACATTCGAATATAGAGAATTCCTACAGATTCTGAGTGAGGGGATGGGCTGCCGAAATATTCAGATCCCTATTCCAGATTGGCTTACATTAATGGTTGGTCAATTCATAGGGTTGCTTTTGCAGGACATAGTTATCACAGAAGCAGAAATAAGAGGCCTCAGACAGGGTTTAGCGGCGTCATCAGAGGAACCATTAGGAACAACCTCGTTTCGAGACTGGGCTAAAGAAAATGGAGAAAATCTAGGAAGGCACTATCGAAATGACATTAAGCCAAGAAAATATGTAAAGTAACTATTATAACTCTATACAAAAGTCAACAATATAATGAAAATAGGCTATCCTTGTGTAAATTGGAGTATAGGTTGTACTAGCAATAAAAAGTTTAGAATTAAGAGCTTTAGTGAGGAAAAATTTAACAGCACGGTAAAAAACAATCTCGAATGCTTGGATAAAATAGTAGACTACAATATCGAACATGATATTCTTTTCTTGAGAATATCGTCCGAAACAATCCCCTTTGCTTCTCATGAAATTTGTAAAATAGATTGGCAAACCCATTTCCAAAAGGATTTAGAACAAATTGGGGAAAAATTAAAACAAAATAATTTTAGGGTTTCTATGCACCCTGGTCAATTTACGGTAATCAATTCACCTAACGAAGAAGTTGTAAGAAAAAGTATTTCGGAATTACAATATCATTCCGACTTTTTGAATTTACTTCAAGTGGATAATACTGCAAAAATACAAATTCATGTTGGAGGTGTTTATGGAAATAAGGAAGAAGCGATTGAACGTTTTATCAAGGTATGTAACTCAATACCTAAAGAAATCAAAGATAGATTAGCTATAGAAAATGATGATAAATATTATTCAGTAGATGATTGTATGGCCATCTTTAATAAAACTGAAATACCAATAATACTGGATAATTTCCATTTAGAGTGCCTCAATAATGGAGAATCTTTATTGGAAGCTTACAATTTAATAAAAAATACGTGGGGGAATGGGCATGGCGTTCCTATGTTGGATTATAGTAGCCAGCAGCCATCTGCAAGAATTGGAAGACACGCAGACCATATAGACATTCAACATTTTAAAGAATTTATGGAGATTATGAAGAATAAAGATACTGATATTATGTTTGAAATTAAAGATAAAGAAAGAAGTGTTTTAGAAGCTAAAAAGTATTTATAATATCTACATAGAAGGTAAGTTGTGATAGATCTACGCAGTGACACAGTTACGCAGCCAACAGAAGGCATGCGAAAGGCAATGTCTGAAGCTGTTGTTGGTGATGATGTTTTGGGAGATGATCCAACAGTAATAGACTTACAAAATAAAGTAGCTTCCATGCTCGGCAAAGAAGGTGGACTTTTTGTTCCATCAGGTACAATGTCTAACATTGTTGCAACTAGAACTCACACTTCTCCAGGCGATGAAATAATTACAGAATACAAAAGTCACATTTACAAATATGAAGGCGGAGCATTTGCAGCCTTATCAGGATGTTCAATAGCTTTAGTTCATGGAAAAGAGGGATTAATGAATCCCCAAGATGTTTCTAATGCTATAAGAAAATCAGAAGGCAGTTTGTCTCATTATCCAAACGGCAGTCTTGTTTGTGTTGAAAATACAGCCCAAGGAGGAGGCGGAACAGTTTATTCACAAGAATCTTTAGATGAAATCTGTAAAGTTGCTAAACAGAAAGATTGCAAATTACATTTAGATGGAGCTCGTTTATTTCATGCATCTACTGCAAGTGGAACGTCATTATCTCGGATGGTTCGCGATTTTGATACAATTTCAATTTGCTTGTCTAAAGGATTGGGTTCACCAGTTGGTTCTGTATTAGTTGGATCTAAGAAAACATTAGAACAAGCGCATCGTTGGAGAAAGATGTTTGGAGGAGGCATGAGACAAGCTGGAATCATCGCTGCAGCAGGCCTCTATGCTCTCGAGAACAATGTTGATAGATTATATGAGGATCACAGAAGAGCAAGGCACTTTGCCGAAGCATTGGACAGCATGCCTAATTTTTCAGTTAATTTAGAAACAGTTCAGTCTAATATCGTTTTCATTGGAGTTGGAGAAGGAAACGCTAAAATGATGATTGAAAAGCTGTCAAAACAAGGTGTTGACATATTAGATATAGATGATTCAACAATTCGCGCAGTATTTCATCTTCATATTACAGACCAAGATCTAGAAGATACAATAGATGTGTTTGGAAAAATATAACCTATTCAGGCCGCAATAGACCTACATCCTATATGGAAGTATAATTTGAAGCTAGAAATATTAATATTCCAAAGTCCTCTATTTTTTAAAGTTTCTTAATTTTTCTAGATCACCAGAAAATCCTAATGCTGCAATAATCAATAACATTTGTACACTTAGTCTAATTAGATGCCCGGTCGTTGAGAGTCGGGTTCCATTGTATGGAATATCATTAATCCACATGTGGAAATTTGCAGGATAAACAGCGAGTAAGAATAGAACCATTAATCTCCCCGTAATTTCTCTTGTTCCTGGATAAATAATTCCCAATCCTCCGGCTATCTCTATCACTCCGGTCAGATACACTAAGAATAATGCAAAAGGCAAGTAGTTCGGAACAATCTCTACAAATTTCTGAGGAGAACGAAAATGTTCAATTCCAACTAAAATAAATGGAATGCCATATCCTAGAGCTAAGAGATGTAAGATTATAGGGTTCAATCTATCTCCTTACTTTGTTTATCGCATCTTTAATAGAAATTCTACTTTGATTTTTAGAGTCTCTTTCTCGTAAAGTGACAGTTCCATCCTCTAAGGTTTTATGGTCAATTGTCATTGAGAAAAAGATACCAATTTCATCAGCTCTTGCATATCTCCTCCCGATAGATCCGGCTTCATCATAGTAAGCATCAACACCAACATCTACTGCAGCTTTCAATATTTCATGGGCCTTTTCATCCAATCCATCTTTTGTCATCAAAGGAGCAACGAGTAAATCATATGGAGAAGTTGATTGTGGTAAAGAAATCCATTCTCTATCAGCATCTACTTTCCAAGAACTTTCTAACAAACAGTAGAGAATACGATCTAAACCAAAAGAAGGTTCGACTACATTAGGATAAACCATTTCACTTCTTCTTTCTGTTTTTAGGGTCATATATTCAGTACTCAAAACAATTGATTTTCCATTTACATCAACCGAAATACTTGGTTTAAGTTCAACATCTTTGATAGCTTCTAAGATCTTCTTTGCATCACTTTTGAATTCTTTTCCTAATTTACCAATATTTGGTACCCACACTTCCATTTCTTTTTCCGTACCTGGAACTGCAACTCTAAATTCTTTGGATGATGCTTTGCCATGGGCTGATAGGTCATAATCGCCTCTGTGGGCAACACCAATAGTCTCTATCCAACCTAATGAGGTATCAATCTCCCCATCCCAACAATCACTAGAATAATGGGCCATTTCGTTAGATCTATGTTGTCTAAAACGTAATTTATTGGCCGGTATTCCAATTGTAATCAAGAAATGCTGAGCTCTTGCTAAGTGACAAGCGATTAAAGATGAACTAATTGTTCCGGAATCAAAAGCTTCACCAACAGTTGAAGTAATTTCATTTCCATTGGCAGCAAGAAGATTAATGGTAATTTTTCTTAATTCATTCGAAAGCTTAGGTTCATCGGTTGGCAAAAAGAAATGTTCTACTTCCATTTGAGTAAATTCTCTCATCCGTAAAGGCCCTTGGCGCGGGGAAATCTCGTTTCTAAAAGATCTACCGATTTGGGCTCCAGCCATAGGTAATTTCCCTCTATTTTGTCTAAGAAGCCATGGAAATGCTAAGAAAATACTTTGAGCAGTTTCAGGCCTCAAATATCCTAGAGATCCTTTTCCAGCACCAACTGCTGTTGAAAACATGAGATTGAATGCACTCATTTCTGACAGCTCATCACCGCATCCTGGGCAGGCTGTGCCAGTAATTGCATCTGACAATTCTTTTCTTGACATTTCCTCACCGTTTTTCACTAAGTGATCTGCTCGAAATTGCTTTCCACAATTCTTACAATCAACAAGAGCGTCATCAAATTCTCCTAAATGGCCCGATGCCTGAAACAAAGTTTCTGGACCAATTAAAGCCCCATCCAATTCTAAACATCCTGCATCAATAACGTAATGTTTTCTCCAAATTTCAAGAATACGTCGGCGCATTCTTACACCAACAGGTCCATAATCCATGAATCCTGCTAATCCACCATAAGCCTCGAAAGCAGGCTGAAAAATTCCACGACGGGTTGCGACGGCAATAACTTTTTGAAAATCCATTTTAGTTTCTCCAGCGAATACCTAGAATTTCGGTATTTGGATTAAAGACAGACTCATAATTGTCCTCTTCAACTCTCGAGAGCAGAATCCAACCACTTTGTTCCAGATTAGAATAAGTTGAAGTTGCGTCCTTATTAAATATATCATCGAGTCCGAAACAAGCAATAGAGAGTATGGTTTTCAGTTCTAATGACTCATATTCAGTCCTAATAAAATGTATTTCATCCATCATATTTGCAGTGCATAACATTCCATTATCAGTACCAAATCCAATATCAATTCCCAATTCAACCATTTTCTCCAAGGGCGGTTTATTTCCAAAGTAATGATTACTTCTTGGACAAACTACGATAGAAATATTATTAGCTTTAATTTTCTTTAAATCAGATTCGGTAGCATGACACATATGGACTGCAAAATCAGGTTTTAGATCAAGGAGCGGTTGAATCTCTTCTCTCCCATTTTCAGAATGGTGAATTCCAACAAGTCCCTTTTTCTCACGGGCCGATAAAGCAATTTCAGTAGCATTATCAACATCTACTAAACTACTGATTCCGGCATTAGATCCAGGTAATTTCCCATTCTTCACAGGCCTTCCTAATAGAATTAATTTACCAGGATATTCAATATCATCAAATACGTTTAGACCAACCTCCCCTCCTTCTCTAAAATCCATTACTAATCCAGTACCTGAATTGATAATTTCTTTCAAACCAGCAATAGCTGAAGCTCGTGGATCATTATTTTCTAACCATTTATGTTTCCAACCATTTGGTCCTACTAGTTCACTTAAGCTCAAATTATCAGGCATTTCTTTTCGTGCTAAAGTATCTCCTAAATGAGTATGGCAATTACGAAAGAGAGGGATAATTATTCCATTTTCTTCATCATAACTATTATTGGTGGTAGAACAATTTTCTAAATCTATTCTTTTTTCTACGAATCCATCTCTAGTGAATACAGGTCCTTTCCAAAACATTATAGTGCATCAGCAATAGCAGGAGCCACTGAAAATCGAGTGTAAACACCTTCTAAAGTGTCCGAACTAAGAATATCATCACAAACTCTTAGGCGATTTGCAGCATCCTCAATAAATAATCCATGAGTACAGGCGGCAAACACACGTTCAGCTCCACCGTCTCGTAAAATATTTGCAGCTGTTGCAATAGTGCTTCCTGTTGAAATTATATCGTCTAAAATAACTGCAGTTACGCCTTTAACATCAATTGGCCCTGAAGTAGTTTCAACAGTTCGCCCATCTATCCTAACTTTTTTCATAACATGAATCGGGACTCTCAATAATTTTGCAGCAAGCACACATCTGTCTCTGGATCCTTCATCAGGAGCAATAACCATTTGTGGTTTGAATCCTTTTAGATATCGAACAACTTCTCTAGATCCATTGATATCGTGGGTTTCACATCCGAAAAATTTGAGAATCGAAGGAGTGTGGACATTGATAGTGAAAACCCGATCACACATACTTCCAATTGCTCCAGCAATAGCCATTGCAGAAACCGCTTCTCCTTTTTGAAAAATCCGTTCTTGTCTTGAATATCCCATATATGGAATAACGCAAGTAATTGATTTTGCTCCTGCTCCTTTAACAGCTTGAAGCATTAGCAATAGTTCAACAATTTTTTTGTCCGGAAATGTATTCTGTACAATTACAACATCTTGATCTTCAACATCCATTAATATTCGAATATATCGTTCACCATCTGGAAAATGCCGATTCACAACACCACAAAACTCAGCATTCATTTCTTCAGCTAAAGAGGCCCCAAGCCGTTGATGTGTTGATCCGCTTATAACATACATTTTTAGTCAAAAGAAGCCATTACTTCAATTTCAACCTCTGCATCTAATGGTAATCTAGCAACTTGTACTGTAGTTCTAGCCGGTGCTTTATCTTCATCGAAAAATTCGGCATAACTCTTGTTCATTTTTGCAAAATCATTCATATCTGCAAGAAAGACCGTTGTTTTTATTATGTTATCTAAAGTTAGATTTTTTTCAGCCAATACGGCCTTTATGTTTAGAAAAGTTTGGTGTGTTTGGGCAGCGACTCCATTTTCTAATTCAGTAGCGTCATGTTTACGGCCGACTTGACCGCTTAGGAAAATATAATTTCCAGATATGACACCCTGTGAGTAAGGACCTATCGGTTTCGGAGCCATCGAGCTCACCATAATCTCTTTCATTACTCCACATATTCAGGACCTTATTAGTCAATTACGCATTAACTATTATATGCCTGTAGCATTGGGCAAATATGTCTAAATTCATGTATTCTGGTAGCTATACCAAAAAAGGTGTTAAAGGATTATTAAAAGAAGGCGGTACGGCCCGCCGTGATGAAACTATACGAATGGTAGAATCACTTGGAGGTGAGGTTGAAGCTTATTATTGGTGTTATGGAGAACAGGATTTCGTATCGATAATGGATTTTCCAGACCATACAACTGTAACTGGTTTAGCCCTTAATATTGCAGCTTCTGGAACATTTACTGGGAATTTAACTCCCTTGATAACCGTCGAAGAAATGGATGAGATGGTGACAGTAAAGTTAGGAAAATACCGTTTACCCGGCGAATAGATTTTTTTAGAATATAATGATAAAAATAAGATTAACAATATTTGCAGTTTGTTTATTGTCTATTTTGTCTATGCCAAATTCTACCGCCGTAGATGAAAGCACTTCCTATGATGGTTTTTTGATTCTTGGCCAAGAGGATTTAGTAGGAATTACTTTTTGGATAGCGACGGCAGCTATGTTGGGGTCTAGTCTCTTTTTCTTAATAGAGCGTAGCAATGTAGCTCCGCAATGGAGAACGTCTATGACGGTTGCCACTTTAATCACCGGAATTGCATTTTGGCATTATATGTATATGAGGGAACACTGGATTCTGACGGGTGAAAGCCCTATAGTTTATCGTTATGTAGATTGGTTCATCACAGTTCCATTACAGATCGTTGAATTTTACTTTATTTTAGCTGCAGTTACTGCAGTTACAGCTATGTTGTTTTGGAGGCTTTTAGGTGCTTCCTTTCTAATGCTTATTTTTGGATTTCTTGGAGAAACTCAAATACTTGGGGGCAGTTCAATAGTTTGGTGGATATTAGGTATGGTTTGTTGGTTCTATATTATCTATGAAATTTTTAGAGGAGAAGCTTCGATTCTCAATAAAAATAGCGGTAATGAGGCTGGACAATTTGCTTTCCAATCTTTAAAGTGGATTGTAACGGTTGGATGGGCAATTTATCCAATTGGTTATCTCTATGGCCTCGAGGAAACTACAATTTTAGGAATTAGAGTTAGCAATACTGCATACAGTCCGGAACTTATCAATATCATTTATAATCTAGCAGATTTAGTTAATAAAACTGCTTTTGGTGTTGCCATTTGGATTGCAGCCGTCAAAGATACCAAAAACTCTCAAAATAACAATTAGTTTATGTTTTAAGAAAACTACTTACAAAGAATAGACCTAGTGTAACCAAAACGTCCATAATAGGAGTTGCACCAGGATATCCAAAATTCCAGAGAACTACTAGAATTAACCAAATTCCGAATACCCAATTCAAATCTTTTAGGCCAAAACCAGTAACGCCTTCAGGCGACACGAGTAATCATCTCTGGTGTAATTCCATGCTCAGTTACAGCATAAATCATTACAGCAGCTTTTTCAGGATGATTGCGGATTTTCTTAATAATTAATCTATTTTCGAACTCAGCAGCCATACGCCCAACTTCGAGTTCAATAACAATGTCACAAATTGCTTCAATTTGACTATGAATTCTTGCTTCATGTGAACCTTCTGACATAGTATACATTATAGTCCCACCATTAGCTTGAGCATATTCTTTTATTGTTCTCATAGCTGATAAAACTTCAATTGGATTATAATATTGCATGAAGAAATCCAATGAATCAATAACAACTCTAAAAGGAGCTTTAAGCTTAGAAATTTCATAGGTCATATCTGCAACAAAGTTAATTTGATCAGAAGTAGAACCATACGATCCTAAATTTCTCAATTCGGAAACAGAAAGTCCTTCTTGTTTAAAGCGAGATGCTTGTAATTCACGAGACAATACTTTTTCAAAATATTGAGTTCCAACATTAACAATTCTAAAATCAGTAGGCCAATTATACTGTTCAAAAGTATCAATCAACTCATCGGAAGTTTCATCAGTTGAAAAGTAAACTACATTTTCAGAACCGACACCAGCTGAGGCATATTGTTTAGCTAGTAATTCTTTACCAGATCCTGCGCTACCCTCAATCAGCATAGAAGAACCTAGTACAATGCCCTTCCCGTCAATCAAAGCTTCATCCAATCGGTCAATTCCAGTTGAGACTATTTTTACCATTTTTAGTCTCCTATCACTTTATCGGATAATAGTAGTAATGCAGATGCAAGTTCTTCGTTAGTTTGTTCTTTAACTGTCATTAACATACTGTAAATTTTCTTAATACGCATAGAGTTTCCAAGTACGTTAATAAATTCTTTTAGAACACGAGGTTCAGAATATATGCTTAATCCATTAACGGAATCGAACATTACAAATCTCTTTTTAGATTTTAGTCGTCTTTCTAAAAGAGAAATATTAAGTAAAATAGATTCAAGCATGGTTGGAGATTCAATATAAAGTGTTCGAGGATCATCAGTTTCTCCTCCAACAGTCATTGATACTAAATCTACAAAGTAAAGATCAGATAAGTCTGCTTTAGCTTCTTCCAATTCATCCACAATATGAGATGAAGGCCTTGAAGTAGTTATATAAATTCCACCTAGTTTTTTACTAAGTAAAAGTGATGCAATTTTAACAGTATCTGAGTGAAATGAATCAGCTCCAATACGAACTGTTGTTAACGTGTCGCCAGTGTTAATACTTTTAATGATTGAAGTTGCAATATCCTTAATATCACTCATGAGAACGCTTGCCCTCCATCTTGTCCCCATTTGAGGAGTGGAACTACCGCTAATCCGATTGGCGTCAATTCAATCAAGTGCCTTGCACGAGAATGTTTAGTTCCTCGCATTTTTATAACTTGTAAACTTCTCAACAAGTCTCCCTGCCTAATTATATTACCCATAAGAATAACTCCATCAGCAACCGCTTCTTCAACACCAAAAATAGAATAGGTTTGAACATTAGAGTCAACAACAGTTTCTGAAATTAGCATAGTTGTACATCCAAAAGTACTCAAGAATTGACTCAACCTAAAAATAAAGTTACGGATACTTCCTTTATCTGGAAGTTGGTAACAAACTGCAGTTATAGAGTCAATAACCAATCTAGTTGCTCCTAATTCATCAACAATATCTTCGAAAGCCCCCAATAGTGCTTCCATATCTTTAGAAGTGTAAGTCCCATCTAGTCTTTCAACACCTAACCGATCATTAATTACAGTTAAATCAAAAATGTTTAGTTTTCCTTCTTTGACAAGCGAGTCATCGAAAAACCCATAAGTCTGTAAATTTGACAACATTTTTGTTGATGGTTCAGTTACAGAGATATAACAGCATGTTTCTCCTGCTTTTGCACCATTAATTAGAAATTCCAAGGCTAAAGTAGTCTTTCCAGAACCAACAGTTCCAGCTAGAAGAGTTATATTTCCAATAGGAATCCCGCCGTTTAAAATACGGTCAATCCCTTCGATATAGGTTACACATTTATCTCTAGGACGTCCGCCACGCGGGTCCAGGGTAATTGGTTTTGTTATTTCTTTTTTTGCCATTTTAATCACTCATCAATTAGGAATTGGTCAACAAGGTACTGTCGAACCCTTTTTTTCAATGTTCTCTCGGTGATTTTTTCACCTTCAGCAGAATCATGCATTATTTGTATTTCTCTTTGGATTTCAACTGGTAATTCAGCCCATGCAACAGGAGGTTTTTTTGGCAATAGTTCTCTAAGATCCTTTGGATTGGCTTGAGCAAAAATCTCTGCAAACCTTTCTTTAACTTTATCTTCAAAGAATTTATCAGCTTCTCTTTCAACGTCACCGTAAGCTTTAATCAATTCTTCTTCGACAATTTGCCCTAAGTCTTCTAGAAAAACACCATCGGGTAAAAATCGGTGATACCAACTTCCATCTTCATGGAGTGCATCCATATGCGTACGGTTGTAAACGTCAATAAGCGGAGTTTCATATTCTTCTTTTGCCATTAATTGTCCCTAATCTTTCAAAATGAGGCCTTATAAGATACTTAGCCTGTATAGAATTACCCAGTAATAAGAGGAAGAACATAGTAAATAGCTAAAAAAGTTCCTAGTAAAGCTTCACCTACAATACAACCCGTGGCAATCATATAAGTATTAAGCAATTTCATAGTTCGTTGTTTCTCACTCAATCCCTTTTTTTCGACTTCTACATCAAGGAAACGGCTTTCCCAATAGTCTCGTAAGCCACCTCCAACAACCATTGGCAAAGTTACAATCATAGGCAAGTACATGCCCAATCCAAATGCCGTCCCCATTCCTGTTAATAGTTCCATGAAAACACCAATTATAACTCCAACGATTAGTAGACTCCAAGGCGTTTGTCCACCAAGCATAATCTGGGCAAAAGCAGCAAAAGCATTTGCCTGAGGCGCATATAGTACCAAATCACCGCGAGCTAAAGCTAAGGACAATAATCCTGCAAATAATGCAGCAACTATAGTACCTGGAATAATACCAATCAATTCGGTTTTCATAATATGCATTGGACGATTGCCAACATACAAACCGGGTTTGTAATCTCCAATAACAGTTCCAGACATGGAGATGGCTCCACC